>Ga0316226_1000032_pt1 | contig 237445 bp, 200 predicted proteins | sample TBH18017metaG_FD_206009 | JGI IMG/M metagenome (GOLD analysis project Ga0316226, IMG submission 206009) | Freshwater microbial communities from Trout Bog Lake, Wisconsin, USA - TBH18017 | ecosystem: Environmental > Aquatic > Freshwater > Lake > Hypolimnion/Profundal zone | place: USA...
CATCTGCACATCCGCTACCTGCCACGGCGTCTTCAACCCAAGGGCCATCGAGAAAAATTCTTTGTCTTGCACCCCAAGGAGTCTCCAGTATCCTCTCTGAAAAACCACGCTTTTTCACGAAGAGCCATATTAATGGTGGTCTTGTTACTGCTCCAAACACTCAAATTTATGGTACCGCTACCATTACCAGCGGCACCTGGGTCGGCGGTTTCATTATCGGCTCCAGCGGCACAGGAACATTGAATATCAATGGTGGTCTCGTGAGCAGCTCGAACTGCAACATTAGCTATGGCCCGGGAGACACCGGAATAGCGACTGTCACCAGCGGCACTTGGGTCAATTCCGGTGTTTTCTTTGCTGGCAGATACAGCACTGCAATAATAAATCTTTGTGACACCGGTGTTATTAATACAGGGACGCTCAGTCTTGGCATGAGCGGGTCAAACACCACACTTAATCTTGGCACGGGCGGCGCGGCTGGAACGCTCAATACTGGCTTGGTCTTTGGTCAAGGGTCCAAAGCCACGGTGAACTTTAATCAAACCGGCACTTACACTTTTGCCCCGGCGCTCACTAATGTTACCGTGAATAAGCTTGGCGATGGCACGACCATCCTCACTGGTACGAGCTTTATTGGAAAAGACACTACTATTGAGGGGGGGACACTCGCCGTCACCGGCTCAGTTTCGATATCCAATCTCTACGCTGGCAATTCCGGCATGGGCGCTTTGGCCGTCAATGGCGGTGCCGTGACAAATACGCAAGGCATCCTTGGCAACAATTCAGGCGCCAGCGGGACAGCAACCGTCACTAGCGGCACGTGGAACAATACCTCCTCGCTCACTGTTGGCCAATCCGGCACGGGGACTTTGAATGTCAATGGAGGTGCCGTTACCAGCGGCACCGGGATCATCGGCTCCGGCGCGAGTGGAAACGGCACAGCGACTATCACCAGCGGCACGTGGTCCAATGCCGGGACCTTCACCGTTGGTCAATCTGGCATGGGAACGCTGAACATCAATAATAGCGTCCTTAGCGGCTCATCCACTCTCACCATTGGTCAATCCGGCACGGGGACTTTGAATCTCAATGGAGGTGCCGTTACCAGCGGCACCGGGATCATCGGCTCTAGCGCGAGCGGAAACGGCATGGCAACTATCACTAGCGGCACATGGAAAAATACCGGGAGTCTCACTGTTGGCCAATCCGGCATGGGCACTTTGGCCGTCAATGGCGGTGCCGTGACAAATACGCAAGGCATCCTTGGCAACAATTCAGGCGCCAGCGGGACAGCGAGCATCAGCAGCGGCACGTGGGCCAATTCCGGCGCTCTAACAGTTGGCGGTTCCGGAACGGGAATGTTGATTGTTAATGGAGGTACCGTTACCAGTGGCACTGGGATCATTGGCTCCGGCGCGAGCGGAAACGGCATGGCAACGATCACCAGCGGCACGTGGTCCAATACCGGGAGCCTCACCGTTGGCCAATTCGGCACTGGGACTTTGAATGTCAATGGCGGCCTCGTGACAAGTAGTAGCGGAGTGATTGGCTACAACGCGGGGTCAAACAGCACGGCGACAGTGACCAGCGGCACGTGGTCCAATACCGGGAACCTCACCGTTGGCCTCTCTGGCTCGGGAACGCTGAACATCAATGGCGGAACTGTTGCCGACGCTTCCGGAATCGTTGGCTCTCTTAGCACCGGGATAGCGACCGTCTCCAGCGGATTGTGGAACAACACCAGTCTCACTGTCGGCAGCTCCGGCACCGGGACATTGAACATCAATGGCGGTGTCGTTACATCCAACTCTACTTGTACTATTGCGGCGGGTTCCGCCTCCAGCGCTGTCGCCATCACAAGCGGCACGCTTACTGTTAATTCCGGCTATTTATACGTCGGCGGAGGGGGCAAAGGAACATTGAACATCAATGGCGGATTGGTTGACACCACAACCACCCTCGGCACGCTCCTCGGCCAGGGCGGAGCCCCCGGCACAGTGAATATTACCAGCGGCACATGGGCCTCCTCAGGCATTTACGTGGGCGCTGCCAATAACACCTCGGGGACAATGAATCTTTGTAACAACGGTGTTGTCACCCTAAACAGTGGCTCGGGGACACTGCTTCTCGGCACGGGGTTGACGAACTCGGCTGGAACGCTAAATCTCGGTAATGGCGGCACGGCAGGAACGCTCAACGCTGGGAGCGTCTCAAGCAGCTATGGCATTGCCACGATCAATTTCAACCAGACTGGCAGCTACGCTTTTGCCCCGAAACTCTCGGGTACCCTGAGCGTGAATTACATTGGCAGCGGTACAACAACCCTCACCGGTTCAAGCGCTTACAGTGGGACAACTACGATCAATGCGGGAGAACTCGACATCAACCGTTCGCTCTTAACCACCACACTCTACATCGCTAATTCCGGTACGGGAGCGATGAACATCAACGGCATCGTCAGCAGCACCAACAACTACATTGGATACTCTGGCTCCTCCTCTGGTGTGGTGACTGTCACCAGTGGCACGTGGACCACTCCCGGATTCCTCATAGTCGGGAACTCCGGCACGGGAACGTTGACCATCAACGGTGGCACCGTTACCAGCTATTCTACCAGCCTTGGCGGCAATAATGGTTCCTGTGGCATGGTGACGATGAACGGCGGCACATGGAACAATACCTCCTTAACAGGCTCCCTCTACATCGGCTCTTCCGGCACGGGCACCTTGCTCATCAATGGCGGCCATATTACCAGTTACAGCAGTTATCTTGGTTTCAGCGGAAGTTCCAGCGGCACGGCAACCATCACCAGCGGCACGTGGACCAATACCAATTCCCTCACCGTTGGCCAATCCGGCACAGGGATACTGAACATCAATGGCGGCCTCGTTACAAGCGGCAGCAGCAACCTTGGTAATAGCGCAAGATCCAACGGCACGGTGACCATCACCAGCGGTACATGGACCAATAGCTCCTCACTCACTGTTGGGAACTCCGGCACGGGAACGCTGGTCATCAATGGTGGCTTCCTAAGCGGTTCATCCGCCACACTCACCATTGGCCAATCCGGCAATGGAAACCTGACCATCAATGGCGGCCTCGCTACCGACGCTTCCAGCTATATTGGATACAACGCAGGATCCATCGGGACGGCAACGGTCACCAGCGGCACGTGGACAAATTCCAGCAATCTTATCGTTGGCTATTCTGGCACAGGGACACTGAACATCAATGGCGGCCTCGTGACAGGCACTACCACCACCAGCACCATTGGATACGTTGGAAGTTCCAACGGCACCGTGACTGTCACCAGCGGCACCTGGTATTCCAGTTCCCTCAACGTTGGTCAATCCGGCACAGGGACACTGAACATCAACGGCGGCCTCGTTTCAGACGCCTGGGGCTATCTCGGAACGAATGCAGGGTCAAACGGCACTGTGACGCTCACCAGCGGCACTTGGACAAATTCCAGTAATCTTTATGTTGGAAATAGCGGTGTAGGAAATTTAACCATTACGAATGGCCTTGTTTCAGATGCCCTCGGCATCATTGGCACCTCGGGAAGCAGTAACGGCAATGTGACTGTGACCAGCGGTACGTGGGCCAATACCAGCACGCTTTATGATGGATATTCCAGCAAGGGAACCTTGCTCGTCAATGGTGGTGTTGTTACCAGCGGTGGTGGTGGCTCCATCCTTGGATATTATGCAGGCTCCAGCGGCACGGCAACCATCACCAGCGGCACGTGGAGCAATGCCGGATCCCTCACCGTTGGACAATCCGGCACGGGAACGTTGAACCTGAGCGGCAGCGGCGTTGTCGTCATCGCCAGTGGTACAGGCACGCTCACCCTCGCCTCAGGAATAGGTTCGGTCGGCATACTGAACCTCGGCGGTACTAGCGGCACTACACCGGCGGGAATCCTCAATGCCTCTAGTGTCAACGGCGGCAGCGGCACGGCCACGGTAAACTTTAACCACACCGGCAGCTACACCTTTGCCCCAAATCTCACTGGCACAATGACCGTGAACAAGCTGGGCGCTGGAACGACAACCCTCACCGGTTCCAACAGCTACACTGGCTCAACAAATGTCAACGCGGGCACGCTGATTGTGAACGGCATTTTGGGTAACACGACGGTGGTGGTTGGAAACTCGGTTACGGCGGGCCTTGCCCCCACGCTCTCGGGGGGCATCAGCAGCGGGGCGTTGACGACGCCGACCAACACCAGCAATCCATTTTACACTCCAAGCACAACGGCGGGAGCCATTTCGGGCAGCGTGACCATCAGCGGCCCCGGTTCCGGCTCCGCAGGCAATCTGTTTGGCGCGACGGACAACGTGAGCACCTTGCAGGTGGGCAACTTGACCCTCAACACCGGCTCGATCAGCAACTGGCAATTCGGCAGCACCGCCAATAGCTTTGTGAATGTAGCAGGAACCCTGACATTGTCCGGTTCCAACATCGGAATCAATCTCTACAATGCAGGACTCCAGACGGCGTTGGTGAAGGATGGAACCTATGATCTCTTCCAGTATGGAACGCTGAGCGGTGCTGTGAGCAATCTCTCGGTGCTCAATCCGAACGGTCTCCATACCTATACCTTCGGCACGAGCGAAACCGGCAACTATCTGACCTTGACGGTCGGGGATGTCGTGACCAACAGCCAATACTCGCTGGTGGCGACTGCGGCGGCAACGCGGATCGTGACCGGAGGAACCACCGGCGTGACGGTAAGCATCATCAACAGCGGCACCGGGACGCAGGACAGCATCAGTTACACCGGTCTCTCCGCGACAGGCGCGACGATCAACGGCGCGAGCGTTAGCGGTACCACCCTCGCCCAAGGGATGAGCGGCAGCAATACCGGTCTGACCTTTACCAACACCACTCCAGGGGCTTACGCAATCACACCAACCGTGGGTGCGGTGACCAATGGCACAGCAACAGGAACTCCAGCAGCTGCTACTACCACCGGCACGACCATCAATGTGGTTGCCCAGCGCACCATCACCGATGGCGCGGTTGTTGACTTCGGCACACTGCACAGCGGAGCGGCGGTGAGCGGAACTTCCACCTTCACCACGAGCGGCCTCAATGCGACAACCACCAGCGTGAGTGTGGCGGCAGCGAGCGGAATTGCAGACACCAACGGCGTAATTCTCACCGGAAGCGCAAACGCCTTCGACGGCTCGGCAGCAACACAAAGCAGCTCCCGCTTCCTCAGCGGCACAATCAACACCATCGGCGCTCTCAGCGGCAGCTTTGGCTTGGGAGTGACCACGCTGGAAAATGGCGGCGCAGGAATTCCTGGGGAAGGCACCTACTCGCAAGTGACCGTTGGATACACAGCGAATGTTTACTCTGGCTTGATGATCTGGAACGGTGCCACGGACACCTCTTGGGCTACCGGAAGCAACTGGACGGATTCCGTAAGTGGCGGGGTGCAAGCCGCGCCCGGATTGGACGCAGGCTTCACGCAAAATGACACGGCCACGTTCGGAGCGTCCGGCGTGAGCAACCTCACCGTGAATCTGGACGGATCGAATCCGTATCTCAAAGCGATCACCTTCAACGGTGAAGGTTCCTACACGATTGCCCAAGGCAGCGGCGGCACGCTGGCTTTGAGCAACGGCACCAACGCAGCGACGATTAGCGTCGTGGGCACGCAAACAATCTCCGCGCCGATCACAATGGTTGGCGATGTCAGCATCACCACAAGGGGTACCAGCGACAGCCTGCTGCTCTCCGGCAACCTCAGCGGGACAAAGAGTCTGACCACGAACGGCCTCGGCACCACGTCGCTGAGCGGATCTAACAGCTATACCGGCCCGACGACCATCACCGGAGGCGCGCTTGTTTTGAGTGGAACGGGCAATATCAACTCCAGCAGTGGCATCCTGGTAAGCGGCAGCGGGGCGAAATTTGTCCAGGCCAGTTCCGTGGCAGGCACAACCGCAATCACGCTGACTCAAGGAACCTTGGACGGCACCGGCACGGTGGGAGCCGTGACAGTCGGCGATGGGACGGGCGGCATCGTTACCCACGGCATCGGCGGCACCGCGCAATTGACAATGGCTTCCTTGACGTTTAACGGCGCAAGCACCGTAAACATCAACACGTCCGGAGATGCTGGCATCGTGGTTGTCGGCGCATTGACCCCCGGCGCTTTCAACGCGAGCGGTCTGGTCACCATCAACGCCGCTTCTGCTGCATGGACCACCGACACGACGTATAACCTGATCGACTACGGCAGCCTTGGCGGACAGGGGGCCAACAGCTTTGTGAAGGGAGACATTTCCGGGCTCGGGATTCGCCAGTTTGCCAGCCTTGCGAACTCGGGAAGCGCGATCACCTTGGCGGTCGTTGGCGATACGCCGCTCTGGACAGGCGCACAAAACGGCCTGTGGACAACGGCCACCATCGGAGGGTCCTCCAACTGGAAGTTGGTAAAGGGCAGCACGGCGACGGATTTCTTGATGGGGGACGCGGTAGTATTCGACGACACCGCTTCCGGCACGACGGACATTAAAATTGCCGATGCGAACGCAAGCCCCGCCAGCGTCACCTTTAATAACGGGGCAAAGAACTATTCCATTACGAGTGACAACGGATATGGAATTGCAACGGGAAGCCTGGTCAAGAGCGGCACGGGCTCCTTGACGATTGCCACAGCCAACACCTATGGCGGCGGCACGACCCTGAATGCAGGCCAGTTGAACATCAACAACGCCAGCGCGCTCGGAACGGGGACCTTCACGATCAACGGCGGCTCCATGGACAACACCAGCGGCGCAGCAATAGCTCTGGCTGGCAACAACGCCCAGAACTGGAATGGCGATTTCACATTCATCGGCAGCAATGCTCTCGATACGGGCACGGGAGCGGTCACGCTCAACGCGAATCGCACAGTCACCGTGAGCAGTAGCACACTCACCGTTGGTGGTGCTATCGGTGACGGAGGAAACGGTTATTCCCTGACGAAATCCGGCTCCGGCACATTGATCCTCACCGGCTCAAGCACCTACACCGGCGCGACAAACATCCAGGGTGGCACGTTACAAACCGGCGTGACCAACGCGCTTTCTACGCAAACGGCCGTTACGGTCAGCACCGGAGCCACGTTCGACGTGAATAGCTTTAACCAGTCCATCGGATCGCTCGCTGGCAGCGGCTCCGTTACCTTGGGCTCGGCGACCTTGACCACTGGCAATGACAACACGAGTACGACTTTCTCCGGAGTGATTAGCGGCATCGGTGGCGTCACAAAAGTAGGCACGGGGACATGGACTCTTGCAGGCGACAATACTTTTACCGGCACAACGAATATCCAGGCTGGTACATTACAAACCGGCGTGACCAACGCGCTTTCTACGCAAACGGCCGTTACGGTCAGCACCGGAGCCACGTTCAACTTGAATAGCTTCAACCAATCCATCGGGTCGCTCGCGGGCAGCGGCTCCGTCACGTTGGGCTCGGCGATCTTGACCACGGGTAATGACAACACCAGCACGACCTTCTCCGGCGTGATCAGCGGCACTGGTGGCGTCACAAAATCCGGCTCTGGCACCTTGAACCTCACTGGCTCCAACACCTATTCCGGCAGAACCACTATTAATAACGGTGAGCTCTTGGTGAACGGTTCCATTGCGGGGGACGTGACCGTCGCGGGCGGGATGCTTGGCGGCAGCGGGCGGATCGGTGGCAATGTGTTAAACCAAGCGCAAATCAGCCCCGGCAATTCGCCCGGCACGTTGACGATTGCCGGAAACTACACTCAAACTTCGAGCGGAACCGTACTCGTCCAAATCGAATCCCTGACGGTCTATGATAAACTCGTCATCGGCGGCAAGGCCACGCTGGATGGAACGTTACAGGTCGTTTATCTAAATGGATTTACGCCCAAAAAAGGCGACACATTCACCTACATCACCGCGCCTGGCGGCGTGACAGGCGCATTCGCCACGGTCGAAACAGACACGCTCATAAAGCTGCAAGCCCAATACCTGCCCACAAACGGGATTCTGGGGTTCCCGGATCCGGAGGTCGTGGTACTCACTGCATATCAGGGATCGTTCGCAGAGGTGAAAGGATTAACGCCAAATCAACGTGCCGTAGCGAAGATGCTGGATAAGATCGTGGACGCCCCCCGTGCTTACCATCTGATCGCTTATCTCGACAGTATCGTCGTAACCGAGATTCCACAGAAACTGGAGATGATCGTGCCAACCGATTTGGCCACGATGTTTGACGCAAGCATCGCTTCCACCCAAGTGCAGGCGCTCAATCTCGAACGGCGCATGGAAGAGATTCGCAGTGGCGCAATCGGGTTCAGCGCATCCGGGCTCAATCTGAGCGATTCGCACGGGACCAAAAGCTTCAATGGCGACGCTGACGGCAAACAACCGATCGGCAAAGACGGCAAGGAATTGGCTCCCGCCCCGATCAACGATCGCTGGGGATTCTTTATCAATGGCTCAGGTGAGTTTGTGGACGAAGCGAGCACCGCGATTGCGCGCGGAACGGATTTTACCACCGGAGGCATTACCACCGGGGCAGATTACCGACTGGGCGATCATGTGGCAGTGGGGATGACGGCCGGATATGCAAATACCTCAGCCAACGGACGCGGAGATGGACCGGTGAAGATCGACAGCGGCAAGCTGGCGCTCTACAGCACAGTATTTAACGGCGGTTACTTCCTCAACACTGTCGTGGGCGGTGGCCTCAACGACTACTCCACCCAGCGCGAAACGTTGGGTGGCCAGGCGCGTGGCGAATCGAATGGCAGCGACTTCAACGCGCTGCTTGGCACCGGTTACACTTACCGCAAGGGGGGACTCAGTGCCGGGCCAATTGCATCGGTGCGTTATAGCTGGGCGGGCATTGAAAGCTTCACCGAACGCGGATCACTGGCCCCGCTAAATATCAACGACCAGAGCGATTCCTCGTTGAAATCAACCGTCGGCTGGCAGACCTCCTGGGCCTTCCATCTCGGAAAACTAACCCTCACGCCACAAATACGGGCACAGTGGCAACACGAATACCTCAATAACACACAAGGAATCAGCGCGAGCTTCCTGCCCGGCGGAGCATTTACTGTTTATGGCCCCGAGATTGGCCGCGACAGTCTGCTCTTGGACGTGGGAACATCCGTGCAGTTAACCCAAACCGTGGGGATATATCTCTTCTACTCCGGCGACCTCGGCGGGGAAAACTATACCTCACACGCCGTGAACGGCGGAGTGCAGTTGAGTTTTTAATGTGTCAAGCTTTTGGGAGCGCCGGTTCGCCTTTTGTGTGAGGCATACAAAGCGCAAGCCATTGTTGGAAAGACCAAAGAAGACCGGGTCCAGCATCCCCTTGGGATTGCTCACAACAATCTTAACTGAAATCTTTTCAACCAGGTTTCCAAAACTACCATCCACACGGCGATGGCAGGATCAGTTTCGTCAGGCCCAATGCCATGATAATCGCGAGGAAATACAAAAATCTCGGCCTTTACCCCATGCCTTACACAGGCATCGACGAAACGCAGAGAATTTTGCACGGGGACAGCGTTATCAAAGTTGGCATGAAACAGGATTGAAGGCGGGGTATTTTCATCCACATGGAGATCAGCGGAAAAACGCTGACGAAGAGGAAATGGAGCGTTTGCTCCCAAAAAATTCTCACAACTCCCCTCATGCGTCCATTCACAGAAAGAGATGAGGGGATATACCAAAACCATGCCGTCAGGACGTGATGAATAGTTTGGGGCTAAAGTATCAGCATTCTCGCTGTGCAGTTCTGGCTGGGTGCCGATGGTGGCCGCCAAATGTCCTCCGGCACTGAACCCCATGAGCACGAGGCGGTCTGCAAGTAGAGATTCCTTTTCCGCCCAAGAGCGGGTCAGGCGGATAGCGCGACAGGCATCATCATAGGGGGCGGGAAAGCCAAACGGTTTAACCCGGTAGGAAACCACGGCTACCCAATAGCCCAAACGGTTCAAATAGCGAGCGAAGGGATCCCCATCGCACTCGGAAAGACCTCCGTAGCCTCCCCCGGGAACTAAAACGATTGGCGGCGAAGCTGGTTTGATCGGTGCCAGAGGCCTATAAATATCCAAGTGCGGGAGGTTTTCCGGATCATAATCACCCGGAACGCCATCGGTCCATAACAGAACTCTTTCGGGCTCACCCGCCGTTGCATTTACATGAGTCGTTGGCATAGATCTCAGACTTGTCTGTTTCTCAAATCACCCGCAATCAAATTCTGATTGGAATTTCCCGTTTGGTATCTTGTCTTCCGTAGCGGGCAGACTATCAAGAAGAGTGTAGCTGCGAAAAGCGTGAGCGCTGCCGGGCGGCCTGCCAATCACAAATCGCCCCGAGATCCGCTACGGGGCTTCCAGTATACGGAAGCGTAGAGAGATACGGCGGCGGCCCAAACTCGGGGGTAAGCGTGGAACTCTGAAACCCGCGCTTGCTTTGAGCGGTCCACACCAGATCCCACCAAGCTTCATGCGCCTGCAATTGCAACGCATACTCGGGCGCACGCGGGTCGGGCACCTGCGGACCTTCCTCATATCCGACACGGGCATGGAGGTGCAACGTGTGCTCCGCGATTTGTTTGATAATTTCAAGCTCCGTCGTAAGCAGACGCTCACAGACACACACAAAGTGGCTGAAATCTGCACAAAGCTGCACTTCTGGCAATTCGCTCAGAACACAGCGAGTGATCCACGGGTTAAAAAGGATGCGCCCTCGGTGGGTTTCGTGAGCCACAGGGATACCCGCCGCATTTTCGATTTCCAGCGCACCGCGGAAAAACTCCAGACTCTCCTCCCGCGTGAAAGCGTCGGCACCGCTGTGACTATTAATAAGGACAGGCGAGAGATCCCTCATCGCCTCAACATTAAGCTCGAAGGATTCCAGATGTTCCTTCACCGAATTTCCCGAAGAAAATATCTGGCCTATGAATTGGAAGCCGTGCTCCTGCAACAAAGCGCGAAACGCCCCCTTGTCTGCCGCCTCTGCAATCCCGCTCTCGATACCCGTGTATCGGAACGCTTTGAACCGTGGGAAAGCTTGGCAGTTCGGTTCGGTCACGCCCCAGAGATGACGATAGAGTTGAAGATTCATAAAACAACAGGATTTAAGGGCGAATTGATGATTTCGCCCACCTCGGTACCCGGACACCACGATTCCCAGTCCGCTTTTTGTTGTTTATTTTTCGCGCTGGCCAGTTTCATTTCCTTATCCATGTAGATAATTGTCATCACCTTCCGGGGCTGTGTGCTTGTATTGGGGCCTGCACGGTGGAACGTCCACCCGGAATGAAAGCTGACTTCGCCGAGATCAAACCGGCTTTCCTCCTTCGGATATTGCTTGAGTGCGGCGGAGAGTTTGACCTCGCTATCATCGCTGATCTCCAGATCACGACCATAGGAGAGTTGCTGGCTTTTAGGGCAAAAAGCAAGCGGCCCCATCTCCAACGGGATCTCCTGAAGCGGAATCCAGACCGTGATTGTTTTATCAGAACCCAATGGCCAGTAATACTGGTCGGCATGCCAAGGGGTGATCCCTCCGCCAGCTTCTTTATAGAGCGCCTGGTCATGGTAGACGCGAACACCTTTAGTGCCCATCAACTCCGCAGCGATGCGGCCCAGTCTTTTCCCTAGCACAAACTCTTTCACCACTTCGCTAACTGTCCAGAGGTTCATCACCTGCAAAAAGGCTTTGCCATACGTTCCACGCTCTTCGAGTGGCACGTTCTGTGCACTTAATTCGTTCACCTTGCGGGATATCTCCCCACCGTAGTGCGCGAGAACTTCGGGCGAGAGCACCTCCTTCAGTTTGATGAAGCCGTTCTCACGGTAAAAGGCAACATGTTCAGGAGTAAGAACGTAAGCAGAGTTTATATCGAGAGTATTCATCGGGGCTTGATTCTCGTCGAAATCAGCCGGTTTTGCTACAACTTAACTCGCAAACAATGATGTATTTTTGGCAAATAATGTTGATCTATTACAAATTCCGCAGTGTGCGTTCCATCGATTTCTTATAGCCACCCCCTTTTTATCATTTTCTTCACCATTTTTGAACTCTCCCCCCCCGTTTGTGAAGAACAGGTAAAAAAGCGGGATCCTGATAAAAATTATTTTGCATCTATAGGGAAAAACTGCGATTTTATATCCTAGCGAAGGAATACACCGTCCGCTGTTGGACTTTTACCCTGAAAAAGGCAGAAGTGCTGCTGGATGTTTTACCCCCCCTCGCCACCTTACATTTTCAGTCCCTGCAAGCCCCATAAAAAATGAATAACGCGCGCCTTCGTTCATGGTTCTCTCGAAGCGCCCAGCCCATGTGCCGAAATTTCGTCGGCATGCTGGCTGTGATTCTCGCTGCACTGTTTTCCATTCCGGCGCATGCAGCCACCATTACCTGGAGTGGTGCTGGCACGGATTGGAATACGATAGCGGATTGGGGCGGCGGAGCGGTTCCCGGCAGCGCGGACATCGCGGAGTTCAATATGGTTACCGCCACCCAAGCCAACGTAGCAGTTAGCTCGACGGCGGGATCGGTATGGGCGGCCACCGGCGTGGGGCAGACGACCACCATTGGCGCAACCGCGTCCGGGACTCTGGTGCTAATGGGGAATGTGACGACGAATGGCCAGGCCAACACGGCCATTCTGGTGGATAATACTGGGGATTTAGGTCTGACGATTAATGCGCCCTTGAGAGTCGTGAACTCCACTAGTTTTTTGGTCAACAACGCCTCGCAATTGTACATCCATGGCGCAATGACGATCACTGCCGCCCAGACGCTGACCCTTGGCGGAACCAACGCTGCGGGATCGATCCTCATTGACAGCGGTATCGCCGCGACCACCGGTGCAGTAAATGTGAGCGGCTCCGGCACGGTCATCCTTGCCGCCGCCAACAGCTTTACGGGGGGGGTGACACTTACCACGGGCACACTGGTCGCGAGGACAAGCGCTACAGCGTTGGGCACGGGCGTAGGCACATTGGTTTTAAATGGCGGCGTGCTGGATCTGGCGAATGCCAGCGGCACTAACCTCTCTTTCAACCGCAACACTACAGTGGGCGGCAACACAACGATTATCTCCGATTTGACCAGTGGCACGGCGGGCAACACCTACACCTTGGGTACTCTGAGCATCGGGGCCGTGCAGTTGAATATCAACGCAGGAGCCAATGTCACCAGTGGCACGGCGGGCGTGACTTTCGGCGCCACCACCCTCACGGGCAATGCAACGGTAAACACGGGAGGAACAAACGTTCTACTTACCCTGGGCGGCATCACGAATGGGAGCACCACCACGCCTTACAGCCTCACGCTGTCCGGTTCGGGGGCGGTCGCTCTGACCGGCACAATTTCCGACGGCGCTTCCGCCGGCAAGACATCCTTGATCATCAACAACCCGGGTGGAGGCTTGGTCACACTTTCTGCCAGCAACTCCTTCACCGGCGGCATCACCATCCAAGCAGGCACGCTACTTTCCTCTTCTGTCAATGTGGGAACCCTTAGCACTGGCACGGTGACCTTGGGTAACACTACCGGAACCAATTCGGCAGCCTTGCTCAGTAATAGAAACAGCGCCAGCTATGCCAATGCGATTGTGCTGGCCACCAATGCCACCGCAGGAGCGCTTATTGTCGGCAACACAGGTGCTGGTTCCTCGGTCACCTTCACTGGCGGCGTCACCGGCACCAATAATCTAATCCTCAGCGAAAACGGCTCCAGCGGCACGCTCACCTTTTCAACCGCGGCGATCAACAACGCGGGCACGGTGACCAATATTGGCGGTGGATCGGGACTGACGAACATCAGCGGTGGTATCGGCGCGAATGTTACAGGTATTATCGAAAACAGCACTACCTCTGCCCTGACAACCAGTACGACAGCGTTGACAGTGAACAACAGCGTAGGCACCACGCTCACGAACAACAACGCCAGCGGTTCTTCGGTCTTTACCGTCTCGAGCGCAGTGACTGGTTCGGGAACCCTGACGCTCAACAATAACAGCGCAATTGCCAGTGGCATTACCCTTTCGAACACTTCCATCAACAATAGCGGATGGATTGTCAATAGCGGCACCGGGACGGGATCGGTATTGATCAGTGGAAGCGTTGGCTCCAATGTTACCAACATGGTGCAAAACAGCGCCACTTCGTTGCTGACGTTGAGCACCACAAACAATGGCTTCGGCAGCTTGGCGATCACCAGCGGCACTGTGGCCAATATTATCAGCGTTACTGGCACGTATACGAATTTTGGTACCGGCACCATCACTCTGGGCGGTGCCAGTGGGAGCGTCGGCACCCTGTCGGTCCTCTCTGGGAATGGTGGCGCTGTGACTTTTTTGAATCCCATTGCCTTGGGCGGAGGGAGTGCCGTCGGTGTCTTGAACGACAATTCGACTCAAAATGGGGCAGAAACGTTGAGCGGGGCGGTTAATCTGAACGGCACCGGGTTAACACTCCTGAACACCAGCATCGCTTCTGGTTTGACTTTGAGTGGCACCCTTTCGGGAGCAGCCAATCTGATCACCACATCTGGTAGTGTGGGAGCAATCACCCTCAGCGGTCTTGTCAATACCTCCGGCTCATTAACCAATAACGGAACGGGAACGGGAACGGTAACGATTAGTGGCAGCTTGGGCAGCAGCATGGGGAACGTAGTCCAGACCAGCACGACCTCGCTGCTGGCTTTGTCTGGTTCAAACAATTCAATATGGGGAGGCAGCCTGTTAATTCAAAACGGCACCGTTCAACTGACAGGCGGCGCTAGTGTCGGCCTCGCCCGCACCGGCACTGGAAATATGGTTCTGGGCACGGCCAACAGCAGCGCCAATGCCTCCCTTACGTTCTTTTTATCATGCGGCGGAACTGCCTCCTTGGTGAACTCACTCATCAGTCTGGCATCGAACGATACCGGCGCGCTCACCATCCAAAGCCTTTACACTGGCGCCAATACTGGATTGACCATCACCAGCCCTGTTGCCATGAATGGCAGCAACCTGACGTTCTTGAATACAACCGGTTCTCTTGTAACCCTGAGTGGAAGCGTCACGGGCGTTGGCAACTTAACCTACCGGGTCGCTGGCAACGTCGCTGGCATAACGGAGAGCGGGTATGTCAACAACGCCGGAGTGATAAATAGCATTGGGACGGTAACATTCAGCGGAACCATTGCAGCAGTGGGAAACAACACCCTGTATATCAACCCCTCCTACGGCACGACAACCGTCAACAATGCACTGCTAGGCGGGACGGGAGGGTTGGTTGTGGCGGGCGGGTTATACCTGCCGAGTTCTTCTGGACAGTCCTATGGAAACGCCTACGGCACCCTGACCCTCAGTGGCACTGGCGCAACCTTTTCCGGTCAGACACAGATCAATTCCGGTATCCTTTCCCTTAACGCGGCAGGCGTGGAGGATACCGTATTGGGCACCAGCGGCACCAGTGCGACACCCATCCTGCTTGGCAATACCACAGGTAGTTTGCAGGCGGAACTCCTCCTTAATACGGCGAATGTTCTCAACCGCTCCATTACCGTTCAGGCGGGAAACGCGGGGAATTCCGTCTTAGCTCTCGCCTCGACCGGAACGTATGCCGGTTCCATCGCTTTGAACAAGACGACCGATTTTCTGCAGACGGCGAATGCCACAGGCACGGTCAGTGGTATTATTTCCCGCGGAGCGTCAGCACCTGGAGCGGTGTCGCTTGTGAGGACGGGGAATAATGGCACTATCGCGCTTACCGCAAGCAACAGTTATAATGGCGGCACGGTGGTGGGCTCGGCAGGTATACTTAACCCTACCGTTGTGGGAGCCTTGGGCACGGGCAATGTGGTGGTGGAAGCGGGGCTGTTGCTGTTGACCAATACGAACGCCACGCCGGGCTCCATCTATGTTGGCCCGCTGGGGATGTTGTCCACAAATATTGTAAGTGCTACACTTGGACGCGGAGCAGCAACGAGCGCCACCGATGGGGCGGTATTAGACAAGAATTCCTCGGGGGCCTTCGGGATCAATGCGACTTCCAGCGGAGCGTTAAATCTAGCCGCCATCGGCAACGGAAATATGTGGCTTGGCTCCACGGCCAGCGTGAGTTACAGCGCTTCTACACTGGGAGCGAATCTTGACGGCAATTATCGCCTCGGATGGAATAACAAAACCCTCACCATCTCAAACAGTGTATTGACTGGTACGGGAGGGCTGATCGTAGGCGGCCCTCAAGGACCAACAGAACCGTCGCCTGGTGGACAACAAGTAAATTACGACAGCATCAGCACACAGGGGAGTATCACCTTGAGCGCCTCGAACAGTTACAGTGGCGGCACGGTGGTCAACCCATTCAGCACCCTTACTGGCACGGCACTCGCCGCTGCAGGGATGTCACCGTTTGGCAGTAGCACGGGAACTATGACCCTGCATAACAGCAACTTGGTATTGAATAACCAAGGCACGTCAACCACCACCACAACGGTTGGATCATTCTCCTTTGATGGAAACTCCCAAGTTACTGTTGGCGGCGTCGCCACTGGGGCCAATACCTTCGCTCTCGGTTCCTTCACCCGCAATAATAATGGAACGCTGACAATTCTGCCAGGAGGCACTGGTGTTCTGGGTTCCACGGCGATTCTGACTTCGACCTCAGCACTTCCCACGACGGTCATTACGACAACGAGCGGCACCGTCGGGATGTTGGCACCTTACATCTCCACCACCTCTGGTGCCTACCTGACCTATGGCGTGGGGGGAACCGGATTTGTGCCCATCGGGAACGCATTCACCTCCACGACGGCTGCGGGGCTTTCTGGCACCATCGCGAGTAATGCCTATGTCCAAGTGAGTGGCACGACGGCTGGACCGGTGGCTCTCCTCACTTCAGCCACGATTGGAGTGCTCTCCATGAGTGGAAGCGGAGTCAACATTACCAATTCCACCGGTGCTACAGAAACGTTGGCAATATCTGCAGGAGGCGTGAATACCAGCGCCATGACATCAGCAACAGGCGGAAATGTGGTAATCGGGGCCAGCGGAACCAACAAGGGGATCAATCTGGATTTTAGTGGTTACGCTCAGGACGCAGTCATCAATGCGTCAACAAACCTCAGTATTATGAATCTGATCAATGCCCCCAATGGATTGACCAAAACGGGCGCTGGCGTTCTCGACCTGCAAGCTTACAACACGAGCGGCACCAACGTGGTCGCGGCGAATACCATCGGAGGAACGTTCACGGTGAACCAAGGCTGGGTTTCCGCGAGCGGCACCTCCTTGGGAACCTATTCCATGCCCAATACAGCACTTAACGGCAATACCAGCCTTACCATTAATAGCGATTCTGCATTAGGTTCAGCGAATCTTCTGATCAATGGGGGCGGCATCACTACGGGCGGCGCTGTCGTCAATAGCGGGCAGGGCGCATTTGTTCTCTCAGCGAGCAGGACGATTACGATTGGCTCGAATGGCGGCACCTTCGGCGCCTTCAACCAAAACAATACCGGCCAAAATGCACAGTTTGCGAATAATATCATTGTGAATTCCTTGGTTTCGGGGACGGGCGCATATATGGATTTTAGCTCTACCGCAGTCCTTGCCTATGCCAATCAGACGCCCAGCGTGTTCGCTCTTACGAATACTGGTAACAATTTCCTGACGCCGATCAACGTCTATGGCAAAAGCATCCTTTTAATTAGCGATCCACGTCAACTTGGCAACAGTGCGAGTCTGCTGACGCTGGATGGGGGTAACGCGAGCCTTCAATATGGGTCTGCTGGAGCAGGGGGAATAGCATTCCTCTCTACGGGAGTTGTGCCGACGGTATCTGGAACAATTGCCAATCCGATCAACTTCATGAATATGGGAGGCGGTGTGGATGTGGTAAGCACAACAGTGGGGGCATCTGCAATAGCATTGACTCTCTCTGGCGCGATTTCCGGTGACGGTTCCTTTGTCAAGAACGGCAACGGCACGTTGGTTCTTACCGCTGCCAGTGGTAACACCTTCAGCGGCAGTGTGAACGTCAACGGGGGTATTCTGAGCATCAACGACGGAAGCCAGCTTGGGCTCACCACCGCCGTTGTCTCTGGCACCGGCTTGGGCGCAGCAGGTATCAGCGGCGGAGCCGCCTATGTGCAACCTACTGGCGAACTTGACCTGCAAAACAACATCGCCTTGGGCGGCACAGGCGGCAAGACCCTCTATGTGAGTGGCACCGGCGTTGGCGGCGGTGGCGCGTTGCATAACCTGAGCGGCACCAACTCCAATACCGGGCAGGTGATCCTCCAAGGCAACACGACTATTGCCACCGATGCTGGTTCGCAGTTAATCCTCTCAGGCACCATCAGTAACACGGCGGGGATCACGGCAGGATTGACCAAGACCGGCTCAGGCACGCTGGTGCTCAGCGCAGCCAACAGCTACAGTGGAAACACCACAGTCACCGGGGGAACGTTAAACCTCTCCAACAGCCTTGCTTTGCAGAACAGCACGTTGACAACGGGCGGCTTTGGGTTGGTGTTTGACCAGTCCGTAGCAGGCCATGCGTTCACCTTTGGCGGGTTGAGCGGCTCTGGCACGCTCTCGCTGACCGACAACGGCGGCAACGCAGTCACCCTGACGGTGGCCAGCAACACCACCTATTCCGGCGCATTTAGTGGATTGGGGAACTTGGCAACGACTGGCACGAGCACCCTTACGCTGACCTCGGCGAGCACCTTCAGTGGCAACACCACTGTCACCGGCGGCACGTTGAACCTTTCTAACAGCCTTGCTTTGCAGAACAGTACCGTCACGACGGGCGGCTTTGGATTGGTGTTCGACCAGTCCGTGGCAGGCCATGCCTTCACCTTTGGCGGGTTGAGCGGCAGCAACGGCTTGGCACTGACGGACAATGGCGGCAACGGGGTGGCACTGACGGTAGCCACGAGCGGCACGGCACTCTATTCGGGCACGTTAAGCGGCTTGGGAGGGTTGACCAAGAGTGGCTCGGGCACCCTCAACCTAACCGCAATCAATCCCTACAGCGGAGCGACCAGCGTCCTCAACGGGGTTCTCTCGGTCGCCGCGAACGCCTCCTTGGGGAGCGGCACAGGGGCAGGCGTGACAGTGAGCAACGGCGGCACTCTGCTGCTGAACAATGTGAACTTCTCCACAGCGGAAGCCCTGAACATCAACGGCACCGGCTATAACACGACGGGAGCGTTGGCAGTCAGCGGCACGAGCAGCTACGCGGGAGCCATCACAGCGCAAACCAATGCGACCATCGGCGTCGGCAGCGGCAATGTCCTCAACCTCTCGGGTGGCGTGACCAAGAATGGCACAGTCCTGACGTTCTCGGGCGGCGGCACGGTAAACATCAACGGGGTAGGCATCAGCGGCACAGCGGCCAACTCGGATTTGGTGGTTGATGCCTCGACTTTGGTGCTCAACGTGGCCAACAGCTATAATGGGCCAACCACCGTGCAGAACAACGGCACGTTGCAGCTCGGCGCGAGCAATGTTCTCCCGTCAGCACCGGCCACGGCGATGACCTTGCAGAGCGGGGGGGTGTTGGACGTCAATGGACACACCGACACTGTTGCCAGCCTGACCATGAACACGGGCAGCGTGATCAGTTCGAGCGGCGCGGGCACAGTTACCTCCAATGGAGCCATCACCGTGAATGGAGCCAGCAATGTAATCGGCGTGAACGCGACCATTTCGGGCACTACCGCAGTCAACGGAAGCATTGTGGTGCATGGCGCGATCACCGGAGAGGTGAACGTGAACAATGGCGGCACGCTGGCGGGCGAAGGAACGGTCGGGTCGACCACACTGAATTCAGGCGGCACCTTGATCCCCGGCACCACGACAGGCACGGGAACGTTGACCACCGGCAACCTCACCCCGTATAGCGGGGCGACGGCCACCCTCGCGGTTACCAAGACAGTAGTCGGCAAGGTGGCGGGAACCGACTTCGCACAACTCTCCGTCGCTGGAACCTTGGATCTCTCGGCGGTCACCAGCGTAAGCTTGGGAGGCGGCATCAAGGTCACATTGCAGAATGTTTCGGGTGACACCGCGACCTTCAACCCGGCGACCGATCAACTCTGGACAAACATTGTCGTCTCGTCGCTTCTCAGCGGGTTAAGTTCATTCACCCCGAACGCGGGGAACAACTTCGACCAGAAGCAAGGGCAGTTCGCCATCACGGACAGCATGACAGGACTAGCGTTGGACAACCACTTCTTCTTGGTAGCAGACCAGAGCAACGGGAACGCTCTGGACCTGCTCTACCTGGCTTCGGTACCAGAGCCGCAAACCTGGGCACTCGTAGCGGGCGGCGTCGGCCTGCTCGGCTTTGTGCAACGTCTGCGCCGCCGGATTCGCTAAGCAATTCACGGATAGGCGTTATCAGCATCGGCTTCATGTAATTGTTAGTGCATTTTTGGAGGCTCAAGATCGTGAGGGAGTCGATAGAAAACATAATCTCCGCTTTCTGATTGCATTACCAAGGTCGAACCACGACGCATTAGATTCGCATCCCAATCATGGAATGTAATCGTGCCATCATGGAATTTGGCCCAGACGGCACCACCCGTATACTGTGGGCGCTCATCCCACTGGGCAGCTTTACCATCGGCATAAAACCGAAGGTAGATGTTAATTTCTTTCGTCTTCCAAGTGCCAACGAACTGGTCTTTCTGAGATGTCGTGACACACCCGGATGCAAGCAGCAGACAGGTGAGTAAAAGGAACGGTTTTATAGACATAACGCAGAAGCTGAGCCACAGCCGACTCGCGACATGAACCGCGACAGCAGAACGGTAAGAAACATCGGCTGTTGGCTCCGGCGAATTGTTAGGCATCACTTCCATTCATCCCTACCCTGTGTTTACCTCACCTGCACGGAAATCCCCCTCTTGGAGGGATGTGCGAGCGTCTGGGTGCGGACAAAGGAAACGATCTCTTCCTGGAGGGCGTCGCAACCGCGGCTCCAGCTTTTGCGAGCGCGGAGCTGTTTGACGCATGAGGCCAGTCCGACCAGATCGACATCCGTTGTGCCCCCACCGATGAGCGTTTGCAGCCGGTCCCGCAGCCGGTTGAAAAACGCCAGTTCATACCCCGAACCGGCTTCCTTCACCAGATCGAGCAAATTCAGCCGCTCACCCGGCATCCCCAGAACCAGATGGGGCGCGATCTCCGCATAGCCAATCACTTGGAGCACATCCGCCAAGAGTTCGGACAGTTTCGGAATGGAAATCGCGTTTGCCTTGAAATGCGCCGCCAGATAGTCGGCCACGGTTTCCGTGACATACTCGGCCAGCCACCATTTTTGGTATCCAGCTTTGAGAGCGGCCCGAACCAGAGCCCCCACAATCCAGTCGCTCTGAAAGGCGACAGCTCTTCCATTGTCCAACTTTACCAAGGGCATCCCATCGGCTAATGCAATCATTTGAAGAGTTCGGGTTGTAAAACGCTCGGTTTGACCCGGCGTCCCATGTTTTGGATTTCGTCAAGAAATTCGCCAATATCCTGAAACTGACGGTAAACGGAGGCGTAGCGGACGTAGGCCACCTGGTCGAGAGCGTGCAATTTCTCCATCACTTTCGTGCCGACTACGCTGGAATCGGTTTCCCGCACTCCGGCGGTTTCCAACTCCGACTCGATCTCCTCCACTGCTTTTTCCACGGTTTCCAGCGTGATGGGCCGCTTTTCGCAGGCTTTCATCATGCCATTGATCAATTTGCGCCGGTCGAAAAGTTCGCTCCGCCCATCCCTCTTGATCACCCGGATCAATTCGCGCTCGATCTCTTCATACGTTGTGAACCGATGCTGGCACCCGATGCACTCGCGACGACGACGAATGGAAGCTCCGTCCTTGGAGGAACGGGAGTCAATGACTCGATCTTCTTGGTTTCCGCACTTGGGGCAGCGCATGGCTAGGTTGGGGCACCTGCACTTATTTAAACACAACATCTTGTGGTGTCAACCCTCCCCGCGATCATTCTCCTGGATTTTTCTGAATTGAAAACGTCTCGCCATTTCAGATAAACGCATTTTTTTCGCCTCTGCCCGAATCAATAGGCAAGAATGGGGAATGCTTTTGACAGCGGGAACAATGCGTTTTTCCTTTGCGCCAAAGGCGCAAACAGCTACTTATCCGGCCATGAATCTTGAGAACCTGGATGCGCCTGAGAACGGAGCGGCGGAAAGTGGCCGTCCCGAGGGAAAGGCGATCACCATGGCGATGATAGCAAAAGCCGCCGGGGTGTCTCAGGGGGCCATCTCTTCCCTGCTCAATGATCGGGATTACGGCATCCGCGTCAGTGCCAAAACGCGCGAGCGCGTCTTCCGCGTCTGCCGCGAGTTGGGGTATATCCCCAACGATTTGCGAGCGGTCGTGCGGATGTATCCTGAAAAAGGAGATTGCGCCCTTATTGTTTCCAAGGAGATCGGGTTGGATGACCCGTTTGCCAGCCAACTCGCCAGAGTTCTGTTACGACAACTTCCGGCGCATCACCTTTCGCTGGCTTGGTATGATCCGGAAATGGATTACGCCACCAATCCCGCTCTTCTGCCCGCGCCGGTCAGCACCGGAGTCGCCTCAAAGTTCCTAACGCTGGGTGCACCCAACGCCTCCCTGTTTTCCGCAATTCTGGCGCATGAGTATCCGGTGGTTCATTTGGGCCAGGAAGCGGGGACAGTGGGAGTCACCAGCATCATCCCCGAATATGCCCAGGCCGCACGCCAAGCCATTGAAACCCTTCTGGCGCTGGGACATAGACATATCTCCATCCTTTCCGGTCCATTTGGTTCCACCGACCCAATCGTTATTGAACTCAATTATGGCGTTCGGGCCGCTTACGATGCCATCAAAACGCCCATCGAAGCGCAAAATGTCATCTACGGCAACGCCACCTTTGAGCACGGCGCAGCATCCATTGATCTTCTTCTAGACCGAACACAAACCCCAACTGCCATTTTCTGCTTCGATCCTCTGGTGGCCGCAGGTGTCCTGCATCAAGCCCAAATGCGCGGACTCAAAGTTCCCGAGCAATTAAGCGTCATCGCCTTTGGTAATGCCGATTTGTCTCCCCTGCTCCATCCGCCGCTCACCACCGTCTCCACTTCCACGGAGGAGATGGTTCGGGAGGCAATGGCCGATTTACAGGCCCGGATCAAAGAACAGGATATTACTTCCACCCGGCGGATCGCAATTTCCGGTTCCTTGGTGAAGAGGGGATCGTGCGCCACCCCGCATCTTTACCCTTGACACTACCGCATCTGGTTAATAATTTCACGCCCTTAACTTCATGAAAGTACCTCAGTTCTACGTCACCTTGGCTCTCGGCACGCTCTGTCTTGCCTTGAGCATCACATCCATTGTGCTGGGTAAAAACAACAATGCCCTGCAACTCCAGCAGCAAAAGCAGCAGGAGGAGATCAATCGTGGAAACATGAGCGTTCAGGTCGGCCAGAATCTCTTACGAGACATGGCCGAGCTTTCGCTCAAAAACGATAAGATCAAGCAAGTGCTTGCCCGCAATGGTTACACCGTGAACGTCGCTCCCGCGACAACCCCAGCCTCCTCTCCCACCAAATGAACGAATCCACTGAAAACCACGCCGGATCGTCCGAATGCTCGAGCGCTTTTTTGCCGCTCCTGCTTATCGGAGTTAGCTTTGCTCTCATCTTGATCTTCCAGATCTCGATTTTATTGCCACAGCGCTCGTTGCTCAACAATGTCATCAAGCAAAGCGAACAGGGAGTTCAGCAGTCCAAGCAAGTCCAATCTGGCCTTCAAACGCTGGTCATGGACCTCATTGGCGCTGCGAAAGACGACAAGGATGCCCAAGCCATTATTACCAAATATGGCATTCAGGTGAGCGGCACTTCGCCTGTGGCTGCCCCTGCTGCTAAATAATAACGGTCAGGCAGAAAACTTTAGACAAGCCCTGAAGGCGTTCCGCCTCTCAGGGCTTGTCTGTTTTTGGGAGTCTCACTCCACCAAGATGCACCCCGAGTCCTACCCCATGGAAAAGCAAGCCCACGCCATCGTCCAACGACTTCAGGGCGCTGGCCATCTGGCGTTTTACGCAGGCGGTTGTGTCCGCGACGCCCTGCTTGGCCTGTCACCCAAGGACTTCGACATTGCCACCAGCGCGCACCCTGAGACAGTGCAAGCTCTCTTCCCTCGCACCGTTGCCGTGGGGGCGCACTTCGGAGTCATCTGCGTACTGGAAGGCGGATTTGAATTCGAGGTCGCCACTTTCCGTTCCGACGACGCCTACTTAGATGGTCGTCACCCGACCGGTGTCACCTACTCCACCCCGCAACTCGACGCCGAACGGCGCGACTTCACGGTCAACGGCATGTTTTTCGATCCAATCCGGGAGGAAATCATCGACTACGTTCATGGCCGCGAAGATCTGAACGCGGGCATCCTGCGCGCCATCGGCAATCCCACTCAGCGCTTCTGTGAAGACCGCTTGCGACTACTGCGAGCGGTCCGATTCGCCGCCACGTTTGGATTCGAGATCGATCCGGCCACCTGGCTGGCCGTTCAGGAAAACTCCGCGCAAATCCACGCTGTCAGCGCCGAGCGCATCCGCGAAGAACTTGTTCGCATCTTCACCTCCCCGGCGCGCGTTCGCGGGTTCGACCTCTTGGATGCCAGCGGGCTTATGGCGCAGGTCCTTCCCGAGATCGAAGCTCTGAAAGGGTGCGAACAGCCGCCTCAATTCCACCCCGAGGGCGATGTCTATGTCCACACCCGGCGGATGCTCGAACTCCTCCCCATGGAAACCAGCGTCCCGCTCGTTTTCTCCGTGCTCTTTCACGACATCGGCAAGCCGCCCACCTTCTCTCTTGATCCCACCGAAAACCGCATCCGGTTTAGCGGGCATGACAAAGTGGGAGCGGAAATGACGGTGCGCGTGATGGAACACCTCCGGTTTTCCCGCGAGGAAATCGACGTCACGGCGGAAGCCGTCGCTAACCACATGGTCTTTAAAGATGTGCAGTTGATGCGCGTGGCCAAATTAAAGCGCTTCATGGCGCGCTCCCATTTCACCGATGAACTGGAACTCCACCGGGTCGATTGTGCCAGTAGCCACGGGATGCTGGACAACTACGAATTTCTCCTCCAAAAGCGTGAGGAATTCGCCAACGAGCCGCTTATCCCGCCTCCGCTTGTCAATGGCCGTGATGTGCTCGCTCTAGGATGGAAGCCGGGGCCGAAAATAGGCGAAATTCTGGAAGCCGTGGAAACCCGGCAACTCGAAGGCGCGCTCATGACCCGCGAGGAAGCACTGGTTTGGCTGAAAGCGGAGTTCTCTACTTCTACACAAACCTGAGCGCCCCGACCTCTGGCGGCAGCAACCCATGTTTGCAGAGCAAGGTTCGGAATTTCTCGATCCCCTCTTTTTCTGCTGTGCCGAGGCCAAAGCGGATATTTTCGGTCAGGTACCGCCGGACAAACTCTGCGTGGTGCTCGCGCTGGCGGGCGATGATCTGATCGATTTGCGACTGCCCGCGCCGAGCGATCTCCCGAAAGGCCACAGCCACCCGCTCCAGCTCGGGCACCTCGGACCGGATCAGCCAGACAGCGAATACAAACGGCAACGCGGTTCGCCGGAGCCATTCTTCGCCGAAATCGAGAATCTGGTATTCCCCCTCGTGTTTCTCGCGGAAAGCGATGGCCTGGTTGCCGATGATGACGCGTGCAGCTCCCGGCGGCGCGGGTTCAGGTAGATACTCGGGAATGGACGATCCCCATTCAGCGAATAAAACCCGGCAGAGATTCACGGAGGTGCGCGAAGCCGGGTCGAGCGCCACCTGCCTCACTGCCTCCAGCGCGCCTTGGTAAGCCAGAATCACACTCCAAACCGGCCCGAGCGAAGAAATCGAAACACCGTCAACAGCCAAACATCCCGGCATTCGCAGCGCCTCGAACACCGGCACCAACGCGACATCCAGTTCCCCGCGTTGCAACGCCTCTGCCAGCGCGGAGGGATGATCAAAAAGCACCGGGCCGTCATACGGCTCGATGAGCGGACGGGAATTCAGATACCGCACACAGCCGATGCGGATGCCGCGCAACGCCTGAAAATCGGTGGACGATGAGGAAGACGAATTCATCAAGAGGCAATCCGTTCGTAATGGCTATTGCGCTGCACGGGATCGCGGCCTGCTTCGCGGATGACGCGCTCCAGCGTAGCGACCGTCTGCTCCTGTGGTGTTCGTTCCCCGGCCATATGGAATATTTTCTCCTCCATGATGGTCCCATGCAGATCGTCCACGCCGAAATTCAGCGCCACCTGCGCCAGCGGCAGTCCCATGCTGATCCAATACGCCGTGATGTGGTCGATGTTATCCAAGTAAATGCGAGAAACCGCGAGATTGCGCAGTTCCTCCAGACCGCCTGCCCGCGGAATGTGAGATAGCTCGGTGTTCTCCGGCGAAAATGCGAATGGCACGAACCCGGTAAAGCCGCTCGTCTCGTCCTGCAACGCCCGGAGTTGACGCAAATGGTCCACACGCTGTTCGAGCGTTTCGATGTGGCCAAAAAGCATCGTGCAAGTCGAGCGCCCGCCCATTTGATGCCAGGTCCGGTGGACCTCCAGCCATTCCTCCGCGCTTTCTTTGCCCCGGCAGAGCTGGTCGCGCACCCCGGCATCAAAAATCTCCGCGCCGCCGCCGGTCAGTGATTCAAGCCCCACTTCGCGCAAAAGCGCCAGCGTTTCGGGGATGGTCCGCTTAAAAATCCGCGCCGCCAGATGCCGGATCTCGACCGCAGTAAAACATTTCAGGTGCAGCTTTGGATCGAGCGCCTTCATGGCGCGCAACAGTTCGAGATACCACTCCCCTTTTAAAGTGGGGTGCAACCCGCCCACCATGTGAATCTCCGTGATCCCGCTCGTCAGCGCCTCGCGCACCGTGGCGACAATCTCCTCGATTCCCATCTCGAACGCATGAGGATCGCGCCGGTTTGCGCGGAAAGCGCAAAATTGGCAGGAAAGCAGGCAGACGTTGGAGTAGTTGATGTAGCGGTTGAGGATGTAGGTGGCGGCGTTCCCGTTCTTGCGCTGCCGAACGAGATTGGCCATGGCCCCGAGTGTGTGGAGCGCGCGACTCCGATAAAGCGCCAAGGCATCCGCCTCAGAAATGCGGACCCCGGCAGTCACTTTGTCGTAAATGGGCAGGAGAGCGTCGGGAATAAGGGAGCGTTTCATTGGTCTTCCGTAAGGCTAAAGAACAACCGGGGGTGACGCAAGCATGTGTCAGCGCAAATCCCCCGCTTGCAATCCCCCTCGGAAATACGGCAATATCAATTGCTTATGTCCGAGCCCGCCCACGTTTCCAAAATCGTCATCCTCGACTTCGGGTCGCAATACACCCAGGTCATCGCCCGGCGCGTCCGCGAGTGCCAGGTTTATTCCCAGATTGTGAAGTTCGACACGCCTGCGGCGGAAATTGCCAAACTCAATGCGCGCGGCATCATTCTCTCCGGCGGTCCCAGCAGCGTTTACGCCAGCAACGCCCCGCAGATCGACCCGGCGGTGTTCGCCCTCGGCCTGCCCATTCTCGGCATCTGCTACGGCCTGCAATTGATGGGCTTCCACCTTGGTGGCAAAGTGGAACACTCCGACCGTCGCGAATACGGCGCGGGGACCATCTATCTCACGGACGAAACCGGCAAGCGCACCGGCGAATGCGGCCTCTTCGACGGCCTCCCGGACAATCTGGACGTCTGGAACAGCCACGGCGACAAGCTCACCAAACTGCCCGCCGGATTCCATGCCGTCGGCCATACGGACAACTCCCCCTTCGCCGCCATCGAGAACCCGGCCAAGCGGTTTTTCGGCCTCCAATTTCACCCGGAAGTCGCCCACACCCCGCGCGGCAAGGAGTTGCTGCAAAATTTCGTCTATAAAATCTGCGGCTGCAAAATGGACTGGACGATGGGCTCCTTCATCGACCAGACCTGCGAGGAAATCCGCAATAAAGTCGGCAAGGACCACGTGGTGCTCGGCCTGAGCGGCGGCGTCGATTCCTCCGTGGCGGCGGCCCTCCTGCACAAAGCCATTGGCGACCAACTCACCTGCGTCTTCGTCAACAACGGCCTCTTGCGCGCCAATGAAGCCGAGGCTGTCTTGCGCCTCTACGGCGAGAACTTCCAGATCAACCTGAAATATGTGGACGCCTCCGAGCGCTTCCTCTCCAAGCTCGCGGGTGTCACCGATCCCGAGACCAAGCGGAAGATCATCGGCGGGGAATTCATCCGTGTCTTCGAGACCGCTGTGCGGGAACTGACCACCTCGGATCAAAACTTCAAATACCTCGCCCAAGGCACGCTCTACCCAGACGTGATCGAGAGCGTTTCCATTTCCGGCAATCCCGCAGCGCTCATCAAGAGCCACCACAACGTCGGTGGCCTTCCAGATGACCTGAAATTCGACCTCATCGAGCCGCTACGGCAGCTTTTCAAGGATGAAGTGCGGCAGGTTGGCCTCCAGCTTGAACTCCCCAAGGAAGTTGTCTATCGCCAGCCGTTTCCCGGCCCCGGCCTCGCCGTTCGCATCGTGGGCGAGATCACCGAAGAGCGCCTGCGCATCCTCCGCGATGCCGACGCCATCGTGGTGAACGAAATGAAGGCGAGCGATTGGTATTATCGCGTGTGGCAATCGTTCGCCGTGCTACTCCCAGTCCGCTCTGTGGGCGTCATGGGCGACGAGCGCACCTACGACAACACCATCGCCCTGCGCATCGTCGAGAGCCAGGACGGCATGACTGCGGATTGGGTCCGGCTCCCCTACGAAGTCCTGGGCAAAATCTCCTCGCGCATCATCAACGAAGTCAAAGGCGTCAACCGCGTCTGCTACGACATCTCCAGCAAGCCGCCGAGCACCATCGAGTGGGAATAGTCTGAGGGCAGCGGGATTCCCATCAGCCCCGAAATAACGGCCCGGAGTTTTACAATATTAATAACTCATTGAGGCAATTTTGACTTTGCCCCGGAAAATACGGTAGATGCTGATCGTGTAGGTCAACACCAGCGGCATGCCAATCAAAGCGCCGATGAGCATCATCCCCGGCCCGATGGAGAGCGCACGGGAAAATATAATGAAACGCGACGGTAAAGCCTCTCCTGTTTATCGAATCGCTCCGAAAGAACAGCCTAAAAATTAGCATTTTTGGAGAAAACGATGGGCAGACCCCCTCCCCGTCGCTCTACGCCAATTGCTTGACGATCTGCGCGGGATTGCCCGCCACCACCACGTTTGGCGGCACATCCCGGGTCACGATGGCTCCGGCGGCAACCACGGAGTTTTCGCCGATGGTGACGCCCTTCAAAATCACCGCGCCCATGCCAATCCAGACGTTGTCCTTGATCCTCACCGGCGCAGTGCGGATGGGCGGTCGCGGCGGACGGCCTTCGGCAAACGGCGCAAGCGCCATGGCGTCCTGGTGCCGTTGCGCGGGATCAACGGGATGGAAATCGCTGTCGGCGATACCGACGTTCCACGAGATGATGCAGTAGCTGCCGATCTCGATGAGTTCCTCCGCCATGATGAGCGCGCCGTTGAGCAACGTGTAATCGCCCACCGTGCATTTGCCCTCCTTGCCGATGGAAAACGAGCATCCCGAATAACACGAGACGTTGGAGCCCACCACAAGCCCGGGATTGTGGCGCGAGCGGTAAAAGCGAAAGATTTGCGCCGTCTCAAAATAGCAGCCATCGCCCCAGACGATGCCCTCGGGGATCGGTTTGCTATACCAATCTTGCTCCACGGTGCGGTCAGGAAGAATGTTAGTCATGGGGAGGAGAATTGCTAATGTAAAATTGCTAATTAAAGAGGAGGGGATTCATCTGCGTTAATCTGTGAAATCTGCGGATAAACTCCTATCCTAAATTTGCTGAGTGATACAGTGCCGCATACGCTCCGCCGCGCGCCACGAGTTCCGGCCCCGCCCCCTGCTCGGCTATACAGCCGTTCTTGAGCACGACGATCTTCTCCATGTCATGCACGGTGGCGATGCGGTGGGTAATAATCAGCGTGGTGCGCCCCCGCATGAGTTCTTTGATCGTCTCCATGATCGCCGCTTCGGTGGTGGGATCGAGCGCGCTCGTCGGTTCGTCGAGCAGGAGGATGGGGGCGTTTTTGAGGAACGCCCGCGCGATGCCGATCCGCTGGCGTTGCCCCACGCTCAAGTGCCCACCGCGCTCACCCACTTGCGCGGTGTAGCCGCCGGGCATCGCCGTGATGAACTCGTGTGCTTGCGCGCGCTTGGCAGCTTCGACGATCTGCTCCTCGGTGGCGCCGGGCAGACTGTAGGCGATATTCTCCCGGACGGTGGTGGAGAAAAGTAGGGTATCCTGCAAGACGATGCTGATCTGGTTGCGCAGCGACTTTTTGGTGATCGTCTTCACATCCCGCCCGTCCAAAAACACCTGGCCCGCGTTGGGGTCGTAAAACCGGGGCACCAACGCAAGGAGCGTGCTCTTGCCCGCGCCCGTGCCGCCCACAAAGGCAACCGTTTGTCCCGGCAGCACTTCGAAGTTCACACCTTTGAGGATCATCCGCGCGTCGTCGTAGCCGAAGTGGACGTTTTCCATGCGGATTGCTCCCTGGGTGGATGTGATCTCCACCGCATCAGGAGCGTCTTTCACGTCGTCTGCACGGTCAAGGACCTCGAAACAGCGTTGCATCCCGGCGGCTGCCCCTTCGAGCGCCCACGCAGTATAGGTCAACGCTTCCAGGGGCTGATAAAGCGCCTGGAGATAAGCCGCGAAAATGAGCAGCGTGCCGAGCGAAAGTCCCGAACTCAGAACGTGCAGCGAACCAAGACAATACATGGCCGCCATTCCGAAGGCCATCAGCGTGCTGATCACCAACGCCGAGCGCATGTTGGTGCCGGTCAGTTTCAGGGTCGCATCCAGACTCTGCCGGGCGCTTTGGTGAAATTGGTCCACCTCCCAATCCTCCCGCCCGAAGGCGTGGACCATGCGCACGGAAGCCAACCCTTCTTGCGCCACGGTCAACAGCGCACTTTCGCGTTCCTGGATAGTCGTCGATTCGGTCCGGATCCGCAGCGCGTAATAGCGAATCGTCGCAATCATCAGCGGCACGATGCCCAGCGAAATCAGCGTCAGCTTCCAATCCAACATCACCATCACCGCAAACGTGCTCACCAGCGTCACGCCGGATTGGAAAATATTGGTGAACCCCTTGTTATAGATCGTCTGTATTGCCTGTGAATCGTAGGCCACGCGGAAGCTCGAATCCGCAGACCGGCGCGAATCGTGGTATTTCAGCGGCAACGACTGCAAGTAAGCATAAAGCTCGGTGCGCAGCTTGAGCAGCGCGGAGAGCCCCACCCGCACGAAGATCAGGCTGGTAATGAGGTTCAGCATTCCCGCCAGCAGGTTGATCACGACAATTGCCGCACAAAGCACAATGACAATCCCCTGAGGAGAGAGATCGCCAAACCAATGAATCAGCTGTGCGCGCGTACCTGCATGGGCGGAATCCACCGGAGCAAGAAGACCGTCCACAATGAACTTGAAAGGCCACGGTTTGAGCAGGTTGAACCCTATGGAAACAAGCGTGAGCGTTGTCGCAAAGAGGGTCTGCCCCAGGAACGGGCGGAAATAGACCAGAGTTCGACGGTAAAGGGACATGAGAAAGGCTTCCCTATGGAATAGGCGGAGAAAGAGGGAATTGCAATTCCCATCATCCTCGCTGGCAAACTGCGTTCAATCAGCTACACTTCCGCCTTACTCACTCATGCAAATTCCAAAGAACCTACCCGAATTCAAGGCTTTGGCCGCGCAATGGCGGAGAAAAGTCCTTGCTGCCGCAGAGTTTTGTGGACCCCGCGTGGTATCGGGCTTGCAGCAATGCCGCCCCATCCTGGCAGGCGCGGGCAACAAGGCGCTGACCGGCGTGGTTGTCGCCATTCCGCTGCTGGCCACCATTTGGGTCGTGATGTTTGCCTATAATCGGATTAGCGACATCAGCGCACCGGCAGTCGAATACATGCGGTATCAGTGGAATATTAAAACCCAGTTGCCGCTGGTTCCCTTTTTCGTCACGCTCAGCCTATTCATCGCGCTGGGATTCATGGCCTCCAATGTTCTCGGGCGACGGCTTCTGGAAAAGATGGAGCTGGCGCTCTTGAAAATCCCGGTGCTTGCCAGCGTCTATGCGGCGATCAAGCAGGTGATCGACTCCTTCAAGTCCTTTAAAAACATGGAGAACTTCAAGCGCGTAGTCTATCTGGATTACCCGGCTGAGGGCGCGAGGCTGATCGGCTTTGTCACCGGTCAGTATTACGATTCCAAGCTGGGCGAGGAAATGACCACCGTGGTGATTCCCACCGCGCCGAATCCCATGACCGGTCTCGTGGTCGTAGTCCCGGCCAGCAAGCTGACCGAAAGCTCGCTCTCGCTGGAGGAAGCAATGAAAATGGTAGTTTCCGCCGGTTTGGTGGTCCCCAAGCGTCGTCCCTTTGTCCCGCTCGATCCACTGTAGGAACACCCGCAACGCTCCGTTATTTCGGTTTCTGCGCCTTCACCTTTCCCACAGCAACGCTCACAAAAGGGTTCCCTTTCAGCAAAAACCGCCATGGCAAATGGGCGGCCTTGGTAATACCGACTCGCAGACAGGTCTCCACCTGCGCAGGTTCCATCCGCCGTCTGAACCCGATGTCACCGCCGCCGCACAAATTGACGCCGTGTTCTGCGCCGGTGATTCCGAACGCCTGGGTCAACTTGCCTGGACCGGAGCAAAGCTCGCGAAGCGCTTGGCGTCCCCGGCGTTGCCGCATCAATTCGATGCCGTGGACCGGCTCCAGCGCCCGAATCAGCACAAAACCGTCCTCCATTCCACCCCTGACGAGCACATTGAAGAGCCAATACATGCCGTAATTGAGATAGACATACGCTGCACCCGACGCGTGGCGGCTCATAAACTCCCGCGTGCTGGGCCGGAAAAACGTATGGCAAGCCTCATCGCCCTCGGCGCAATAGGCCTCGGTCTCCACAATGATCCCCGCACACTCTCCGGCAGCCAGTTCGCATCCGATCAGCTCCCGTGAACAGGTCAAGGGATCGCGCTCAAAAAACTCGCGCTGGAGGAACATCACAGTCCGGTCGGATGGTCGATGAACTCCCACGGCAACCGGTATTTTTTGGAAAGATGTGAGGCCAAGGCTTTCACCCCGAAGGTCTCCGTGGCGTAATGCCCGGCCAGGAGAAGGTTGACCCCCAACTCCTCCGCCAAAAGGAAGGCTGCATGCGGCGCTTCCCCGCTGATGAACGTATCCACGCCTTCCACTGCTGCCCTGGCAATCTCGCCGCCCGCGCCGCCCGTCACTACGCCCACCACGCCCGTCCGCGACGGGCCACCTGCGATGAGTTTCACCGGACCGCCTACCGCCGCCTGCAGCCGGTTGCGCAGCACCTCGCGGTCCACTGCATGGTGAGCTTTGATTCCTATTTGACGGCCTTTTTCAAAGAAAAACGGCTCCGGGTGCTTGAATCCAAGCGCCTTGGCGAGCAACGCGTTGTTGCCAAAGCGCGGATGGAGATCCAGCGGCAGATGCGAACTGAATACCGCCATATCTGCGTCAAATGCCAGTTTCAATTTACGGTAAGCCGCACCTTCCACCCGCTGCAATCCGCCCCAGAAAAGGCCGTGATGGACAAGGAGAAAATCAATCTTGCGTTCGGCAGCCAGGCGCAGTGTCGCCTCGCAGGCGTCCACCCCCGCGCCAATCCGCCGAATGCGTCCGCTGTTCTCCACCTGCAAGCCATTGAGAGCGTTTCCCCAATCGGTGACAGACTCTTGATCCAAAAGGGTTTCAAGATAGGCTGTCACCTTCGCAAGAGATTGAGACTTCTCTTGCTTTGATGCAGGCCGGCGAGCGGAAACAGACTTTTTCATAAGGACTCCATTAAAGCATGATCGCGCCGCTTCTGGCGAGAAAAGAGAAGCCGCTGTGGGCTTTGGAACTGACTTGCCAATCCGCCTCCATGCCAATCAATCACTGACTCATCCATTCAGAGTGATTTTTTGAATCGCCTTCATTCGCCGAGATCAGCCATTTTTGTAATTCTCACTTTTCAATGCTGCGATTCCTGCTTTGCTTATCTTTTACGCACATGAAACTTCGGAACCGACTTCTCGCGCTTGCCTGCCTGCTGGTTTTTATTGGGTTTGGATTTGTCTATTTCCACGCCTGGGTGGAACAGAAACCGTTTGGCATCATTCTTTTTGTCTCGGACAGTCTCTCTTCCAGCACACTCACGGCCACCCGGCTCTATCAGGGCGGCGCTGGTGAACGACTCACTCTCGAATCCTTCCCCCGGCTGGGTCTGTTGCGCAACGACTCGAATGATTACGCTGTCCCGGATGCTGCCTCCGCCGCCTCGGCACTGGCCACCGGTTCCAAGGGGAACAACCGGGCCATCGCGATGAGTCCAGCAGGCAAACAACTCGCGTCGATTCTTACTCTGGCAAAGGAGGCGGGACGCGCCACAGGCATCATCACCACCGGCAATCTTACCGACGCCACCCCTGCCGCTTTCTACGCCCATGCGACCGACCAGAAGGACAAGTTCGCCATTGCCGAGCAGTTTGTGAACGGCGACTTGGTGGACATCACCCTGGCAGGCGGGCTTGAAGATTTCACGCCCGAAAGCAAGGGCGGTCAGCGCAAAGACGGGCGCGATCTTTGGTTGGAACTGCGCAGCAAGGATCACGCGCTCGTCCGCAACAAGGCGGAATTGGAAAATACCCCTGCCTTTCTCACCCGACCTCTCACAGGCATCTTTGCCAATGGCAACCTCCCCTTCTCTTCCCAAATTGAAAGCGGCAGCCAGCAACCCTCGCTTTCCGATATGGTGCGCCGGGCCATCCAATTTCTCGAACTTCACCCAAAAGGGTATTTGCTCGTGGTGGACGCCGCGTTAATCTCCCGTGCCGCCGAGCAAAATAACGGGGAAGGAGTTGTGCGCGAAACGGCGGACTTTGATCGTGCCGTGGCTGCCGCGCTTCAATACTCGGGTGAAAAAACCTTGGTTATCTGCGTTGGGAAGCAGGAAATTGGTGGATTCAATTTAAACGGATATCCGCTACGGGACGATCATGGCGTGGCGCTTCTGGGGACCAACGCTGCCGGTTATCCTTCCATCACGTGGAGCACCGGCCCGAATGGTCTGCTGCACCTCAGTGAAAAACAGCCTGCTGCCATTCCCAGCGGCACCTCACCGCTTCCGGCAACTCCAACAGAAACTGCGGCTCCAGCGACCCCGAAGGAACCAGCGGCGTTCAATGCCCCGCAAGGCATCGGCACCGCGCGCGATATGTTGATCCTCGGAACCGGCCCCGGCTCGGAAGGTGTGAACGGCTTCATGGAGAACACCGAGGTGTTCAAAATCCTTCAGAAGCAGCTCTAGGGCTTCTTCTCTTTCAAGTCTGTGTCATAGACGGTGACTTTGCCGAATTTCTCCACCTGCGGGACGATCTCTTTGGCTTCGCCGACGACGATGATTACGAGGTCTTTCGGCGAGATGTATTGTTTTGCCAGTTCCGATGCTTTTTCAGGCGTCAGCGCGGCGAGTTTTGCGGCGTAGGTCTTGTAGTAATTTTTCGGCAGGCCGTAGAGGTCAATTTCCTGGAGGCGTTCCGCGGTGCGCTGGTCGTTTTCCACGCTCATCAAGAAGTTGCCGATGAGGTAGTTGCGCTGGAGGGCCAGTTCATTATCCGGGATCGGCTCGAAAGTGATGCGCTGCAATTCGTTGAGGATTTCCTGCACTGCCGGGCCGGTGACGGCGTTGCGGACTTCGGCTGTTGCGGCAAATACGCCGCCGAGTTTTTTCGCGGAAAACCCGGAATAGGAGCCGTAGGTGAAGGCGTGTTTTTCGCGCAAGTTCGCAAAAAGACGCCCCGACATGCCCCCTCCGAGCACCGAATTGACCCCATTAAGCTGCGGAACGTCCCCGTTATTCTTCGCTACGCCGCGTTCTGCGACGATAATGTTGCTTTGCACCGAGCCGGGACGGTCCACGACGGCGACAGAGATGCCTTTGATCGCCGGGAAATTGGGAAGCAGAAACCGGGGCAGTTTGCCATCTAATATGTCGCTAATCGGACCAATGTGCAAATTCGGCACGGTGCCTTCCTTCCAATCTCCAAAGACTTCTTTCACTTGGGCCAATATCGTCGCCGGTTCCACATCGCCCACCACCACGAGCGTGGCGTTATTGGGAAGGAAGTGCGCGTCACGGAATTTGACCAGATCGTCGCGGGTGATTGACTGGACCGATTCCGGCGTGGCGTATGCCCCGTAGGGATGGTCGCCGTAGAGCAGTTTGTCGCGCAGGCGCACCGCCAAGTCTGCAGATTCCATCTTCTTCTGGGTGAGACTGGAAACCGTTTTACGTTTTTCCTTCTCCACTTCCGCTTGGCGGAAGGCTGGGCGCAGGGCCGCATCGCGCAGGAAGCCGAGGATATGGTCCGTGTCCCGGCTCAGGCCGCTGGCGGTGACGGTGAGCGCGTCAGCGGTCGATCCTGCTTCCACGCTGATTCCGAGAAAGTCGGTTTTTTTTGCAAACTCGCTGGCAGTCAGTTCTTCCGTGCCTTTGTTGAGCAGCGATGCGGTCAACGCGGCAAGCCCCGGCTTGGTTTCGTCGAAAATGTCTCCCGATTTAATGAGCAACCGGAATGTTACCATCGGTTGCTTTTTGGTCGAAAGGATGAAGACGCGCAAGCCGTTGGGCAGCGTCTCACTTACGGCGTCCGGGAATGTCACGGCGGGCAGCGGCCCGGCAGCGGGTTGGTGGGTGCGGTCGATTTCGGCGCGGGCGAACGGCGTGGCGGCAATCCCCAGGGCGAGAAGAATGGAAAGCGTTTTCATGGTTACTTGGAAGCGTTCGGTTTCACGACGGGGTAATGGAGGACGTTGGTCCCGTTCGGATTGAGGTATTTGAGGGCGGCGTCCTGAATCGCCTTGGGGGTTACAGCATCGTAACGCTCCCACTGGCGGTTGATCTGGTTCGTGCCGCCGAACATCACGTGGTAATGGGCCAGATTGCGCGCCCGGTTTTGCATGGTGGCGTAGGAGGAGGCGAGTTCGCGCAGTTTCAGGTTTTTGACTTTTTGGAGTTCCTCCTCCGTCACCCCTTTTTCGCGGATTTTGGCGATCTCTTCATCAATAAGTTGATCGAGTTTTTCCAGTGGCGTATCGGCATTGCCGATGGCGGAGACGCCGAGCACTCCCCCATTTTCCAGCAGGTAGGGGAAGACCTCAATCTCCGACGCAGCCTGTTCGCCGCGCACCAGCCGCTCGTAGAGGCGCGAACTACGGCCTGTGCCGAGGATATCGGCAAGCAGTTCCACCGCCGGGGCATCTGCCGCAGCTTCTGCTGGAGCCCGCCAAGCATGGACGGAGGCCGGGAGCGGCGTGGTAGGAGATTCGACCGTCTGCTCCGACGGTTTTGTCTGCGGCTTGAGTTCAAACGTGGGACGCTCGATGTCCTTGCCGCGTGGAATCGGCCCGAAGTAATCGGCGATCTGCTTTTTCGCCGCGTCAATATCGAAGTCCCCCGCCACCACCAGCGTCGCGTTGTTGGGGACGTAGTAGTGGTGATAGAACTCGCGAAACTCGTCGAGCGTTGCCTGGTCGATGTATTGCACGGAGCCGATGGGGGTCCAGGCGTAGGGCGTTCCTTGGAAGACCAGCGCGGCGAGGTTCTCGAAGAGCGTGCCGTAAGGGGCGTTGTCGGTGCCGAGACGGCGCTCCTCTTTGACGACCTGGCGCTGCGTTTCCACGCCGATTTTCTCCACCTTGCCATGCAGCATCCGCTCGCTTTCGATCCAGAGCGCGAGCCCGAGTTGATTGGAGGGGAGGTTGAAATGGTAATCGGTCCGGTCGAACGAGGTGGAGGCGTTCAAGTTTCCCCCGGCAGCGGAAACCAGCTTGTCGATCTGCCCGCGCTGGATGTTTTCCGTGCCTTCAAACATGAGGTGCTCGAAGAAATGGGCAAACCCGGTGCGGTCGGCCCGCTCGTTTTTGCTCCCAACATGGTAGAGCAGATAAGTCCCCACCACCGGCGCGGTCTTGTTCTGATGCAAAATGACGTGGAGACCGTTGGAGAGATCGTATTCCACGAAATCAATCACCGGCATTTTGACCGTGGGCATCGTGGTGGCATCGGGCTTTGCAGAAGGTGTGGGCTCCGCAAAGGCAACGGATGTTCCTCCCAAACCCCAGCCAACGACCGTCGCCAAAATCCCTGCGAGAAGACAATGTTTCATAAAGGTAGAAATAAGACTCTAAAACAGAACCGGCGTTCAATCCATCTCTTGTGGAAAGCCAATCAATCCCCGAGTTCGGGCATCGTGGTCAAAACGATTTTTGCGGCGTCGGCATCCTCATCGACAACAACCACCTCCACTCCGCCGAGCACGTTGGTAAGCCCCCAATCCACTTGAATCGTGTTTTCATTCGGCAAATACGCTGGAATGCCAGTGTCTTCCAGACGCATCCGCAGCAAATGGGCCTCTTCCACTTTTGAAAACGTCGCGATAGTGATCATGCTTGCTGGTAACATCTCCCCCTGCCTCGCGCGAGTAAAGCGAATCTCTGCTTTGCGTATTGGCGTCTTTGCGTGAGACTATTCCCAACGGCCCCGCGCCGGGCTTTCCATGACGCCGATCCGCCATCTTTACGTTCACATCCCATTCTGCCCGAAAATCTGTCCCTACTGCTCTTTTTTTAAGGAACGGTTGGACCGGAATAAGACGCAGCGGTTTCTGGACGCCCTGCTCGCAGAACTGGATCAGGAATCGGCGCGCCACCTTTTGCAACCGCAGACGATTTTCTTCGGCGGTGGCACGCCAAGCGCCCTTACCACGGCACAGTTGGAATATCTGCTCTCCGGGATGCGCGAACGGCTCGATCTGAGCGCGCTCTCGGAGTGGACGATGGAGATGAACCCGGCCACGGTGTCGCTGGAAAAAGCGCAGATGCTCTGTTCCCTGGGCGTCAACCGCATCAGCATGGGGGTGCAATCGTGGGACCCTGCCATTCTGTCCGTCCTGGGACGTGTTCACACGGCGGCGCAGGCGGAGCGCTCCTACGGGATTCTGCGTGAAGCGGGATTCGACAATGTGAACCTCGACCTGATGTTCGCCATCCCGACGCAGACGCGCGCGCAATGGGAAGCAACGCTGGAAAAGACGATCGCGATCGCGCCGGAGCACATCTCCGCCTATTGCCTGACCTATGAGGAAGACACGGATTTCTTCCTGCGTTTCCAGGCGGGCGAGTATGTGCAGGATGAGGCGTGGGATGCCGATCTCTTTGAGATGACGCTCGACCGGCTCGAAACTGCGGGTTACGAGCCTTATGAAATTTCCAACCATGCCCGGCCCGGGCGCGAATGCCTCCACAACCTTGCTTATTGGGAGGGAGCGGATTACCTGGGGCTCGGCCCCAGCGCCTTCTCCACTTGCGGAACAAGCCGCTGGCAAAACGTCAGCGATGTTCAGGAATACTCAGCGCGGATTCTCGATGGGAAATCTGCAGCGGGCTTCCGCGAAAAGGTGACGCCTGCCATTCGCCGCGCCGAAGCCATCGCCTTTGGGCTACGAACCAACCGGGGCGTCTCGGCAGACCAACTCGAACCGTGGCAAGTCGTCGTGGATGAATATTTGAGCGAAGGCTTTTTCGCGCTTGAGCAGGGGCGCATCCGGCTCACCCGGAAAGGAAAGCTCGTCGCCGATGCCCTTGCGGAGGCGTTTGTGGGATAAGGTCTCACGCCTCTGCATAGAGTCGCCCCCGTGAACCGATTGCGCCAGGAAACGACGATGAGCTTGAAGTGGATCGCCGAACGTCTCAAAATAGGCACATGAACCTATCTAAGCCTCCTGCTCCACAAATTTTCCAAAAAGTGAATAAAACTGCAAATATAAAGGACTGACCCCTTTCTGATAAAAACACAATTAACGCTGGTGTCCATTGTTTCCGCGCTGGGACTGGCGATCTCGGCGTTTGCGCAGGGGGATGCCATGACTCCGAAGCAGGCGGACCAAATTTTGGCACGCGCTGGCAAATGGCCGCAGCCTAGCTATATTAGTCCTGAACAAGTAGCTCAGATATTTCATTTCAATGGTAAAGTAACGGTCACGGAAAGCACTCAATGGGGGGATGTTGATAACATAAGCAACATAATTATTAAGCCTGAAGACAACTCATTTAATAGCATTGTAATCGCAATTGGAAGAGATACGGCTTATTTTAATCTGTTTGATTTGATTGCAAAATCATGGCGTCCGAGCAGTAATCAAGATCAGAATCCTCTTACATATTTTCAATTGACGAACGGCAGCAAAGGTTATTTTAACAGTGGCGGAAGTATCGTGTTGACTAGCCCGGATGGGCGGTTTGACGTCGCGATTGAAACCACCCTTTCAGAAAGCGGAAGAGACCCGATTAAAGTAACCGCCAGCAACAAGGAGCTAGTCGAAGGGTTGACGGGGAAAAACGACCACGGACTTAAATTCTTATCGGACGCAATGACGGGAATCTACCCGTTAGCTAAGAAGAAATATGAGGATCAGGTAAAGGCGAAAACGTCATTGATACAGGCGCAAAAGGTAATGGAGCAGTTATCCCCTTCTAACAATCCAACACCAACACCCTCCGCTGGGCCTTCGTCGCCATCGTCCGTTTCGGCAACACCGCAGGTTTCGCCAGCTAAAACCGAGCCCTCCAAACCAAAAGAGGAACCCCCGTCGAGCTTAGTTTGGCTGTATTCCTTGGCCGCAATCATTTTGGCGGGCCTTGGCGTTGTCGTCTATCGCCGCCGCAAGCAGTAATCCTCATAACTCCCTAGCCCGTCAAAAGAGGCAACCAACGGCAGCAAAAAATAGCCCCGTTTAAGAAATGGCACCGAAATAGCTTCTCGCTACCCTCACGGCTCGCAACGAATGCTGTAACCGCGCGAAATGTGCGTAATGGGTCAAACGTAAAGCGCGTAATGGGTTGATCGACGGAAAAATGTAACCGCGCGGAGGCTCCGCGTAAAGTCCGCGCTTCCCCCGCGCACGGTAAAAAAGGGGTGACGTGGCCCCGCCCAGTTGGTATTGCTCGCGCTCACCATTATGCGTAGGAGCCGCGACAACATGCCGCCCTGAGTTGGGAGGACGCCGTAGAGGCCGCCGGTCACTGGATCGGCTCTCTCCACATCCCCCGCGTGCTCGATGGCCAGACCGTCGATCTCAGCCAGCATGGCGACTCCCTCCCTTACGAGGGCCACTTCCGCGAAATGGTTCTGGAAGCCGTCCGCCGCAAGCTCGTAAAGCGCGGGGCTCGCGAGATCATCCTGCCGCCTCCGAAGTGAGGATCAGCTCCGGGAAGACCGCGCTGCTATTGAGCCGCTGATTCCCGCTCTGGTTGCGCGTGGTGACCTTGCGGCACTTCCAACGCCCAAAGAGTTGCTAAAGGGGTTAGTCCTTTATATTGACAGTCAAGGAAATGGGTGGCTTTTTACGGCTGTTTCTTTTGCTTTTTTAGCGTAGATTCTCCTCATGGACTCGTCGCTTCTTCGCTGCCATGATTACGACTTCCTCGTCCAGCGCTGGCGCAAAATCGCGCGCGCCAGCGGGCTGAATATGATCGCGTTTGCCGAGGCGGGCGGGTTTCCCGTCTGGATGCTGACCTCCCGGTGTTCGCCCGAAGGTGGCGCGTATCTTTCCGCTGGAATCCATGGTGACGAACCGGCGGGCACGGAAGCGCTGGTGCGTTGGGCCGAAAGCAATACCTCTCTCCTGCGCAACCTGCCGTGCCTGATCTTCCCCTGCTTGAATCCGTGGGGGCTTGAGAATAACTCCCGGGCGGATGAAGAGGGGCACGACTTGAACCGGACCTTCCAACACAATGACGTTCCGCACATCCAGGCGTTGAAGATTTTCATCAAGTCCCGCCGCTTTGCCCTCGCGCTGCATCTGCACGAAGACTACGACGCCCACGGATTTTACCTCTACGAATTGGAACGGGAGGAACCGTTCTGGGGCGAGGAATTGGTCAAAATCGCCCGCAAGCTGATCCCGATTGAAAGCCGCACGACGATTGACGGTCGCAAGGTCTCCAAAGCAGGGCTGTTGCGCCGGAAAATCGACGTCAAAAAATTCACGGCGATCCCGGAGGCCGTCTATCTCCATCTCCACCACACCGAACGGACGTTCACCTTCGAGACGCCCAGCGAATTTGCGCTCGACCAGCGGGTAGCGGTTCAGATGGCGCTCATCGACGCGTGCATTCGGCGGGTATAATGGGGCCGCCGTATCCACGCTCGACATTTCGGCTAAATGGCCCGAGCGTTATCCGATGCGATTGAACCGTTTTTTAGCTTCTGCGGGACTGGGCTCCCGCCGGAGTTGTGAGGAATTGATCCGCACCGGGCAGGTGACGATCAATGGGGTGTTGTGCGAAAATCTGGCGACCAGCGTGGAGCCCACCGACGTGGTGAAGGTGGGCCAGCGGGTGTTGCACAGCGCTGCGACTGTCACCCTGTTGCTTCACAAGCCGCCGGGGTTTATCTGCACGGCCTCGGACACACACGACCGGCAGACGGTTTTCGATCTGCTCCCGCCCAATTTTCCGCGCCTTTTTCATGTAGGGCGCTTGGACATGGAGAGCGAGGGGCTTCTCCTCCTGACCAACGACGGGGAACTTGCCCTCAAACTTACGCACCCTCGATATAAGGTGGAGAAGGAGTATGAGGTCGTGCTCAACCGGGCATTTGACTTTGAACTAACCCCCAAGCTTCTTCACGGAATCAGCCTGGAAGAAGGCTGGGCCAAGGCGGAGTCTGTCTTCAAGCTCGCAGCCAATAAAGTGAAGGTTGTTTTGCGCCAAGGGATGAAACGGCAAATCCGCCTCATGTTTTACGCCCTCGGCTATGAGGTGAAAAAGCTCACGCGGGTGCGGATCGGGCCAATCCATATCCAATCCATGCCGCCCGCTTCCTGGCGGGTGCTTCCTCAAAAAGAGATCGAGGCTCTGCTGGCCGCTGGCGTTCATACCGATACCGAAGAACCAACTCCCCAACGCAGACGGCCCAAGGCCCGGCCCGCCTATCGCCCGGCATTTTTGCAGGAAAAATCTCTTCGTCCCAAAGGCCCGGAAGAAATCCCCTTTGTGCCACGCGCGCACCGCGAACCCAGCGAACCTTCCGAGCGCCGCCCCGTCGCTACGCGCCCGGCAAGCCGCAAGTTCGCATCCAAAACGAGTGGCAAACCGTTTAAATCCTTCGCCTCAAAATCGGGTAAGCCTGCGCATAAGCCCGCAGCGAAGGCCGGGCCAGGGCCATTTGCCAAATTTGAACGGCGGCGGAGGTCGGACGCTTAACTATCGCTGCGGCACAAACGGCAGGTCGATTTTTAGGTCGCTGCGGTTTAGGAAAAATGCCGTGACGGTGTAGGGTCTGCCGGGCTGCAAGTCGCGCGTGGAAAAGACAGCGCGGTAATCGAGATGTTCGCCGGGATTAATTCCGACGCTTCCGGGAACGGCTTCAAATGGCTGATCCTCACTCCACTGCACCACGGTTGCCCCAGCGGCTTCCTTCACGAGGAGTTCAAAACGCTGGCTGGTGGGGAACTCCAGTTGGATGAAGCGCGAGGATTTGTTTTCGAGCCGGATGGTGGCCTCCACGCGACGCGCCTCGGAGAGTTTCACGGGGAACGGATCGAGCCGCAAGGTCAGCCGCAGATGGCCACGCGCACGCACTGTTTTTTCCGCCACCTCGCCTGCGGTGGCTGCCGGGTGCGAACGGACTCCCGGAATCCAACCAACAGCGCGATCCGTCCATCCACGCGAGGAACTGCACCCGCCCACCATCAGAAACAAGGAGCAGGCAATGATCGCCGAAAATAGGGAAAGACAACGCATAGGTGTTTTATTAAACGGCTTAACCCAAGGTTGCAAATCGCATTTATACGGGGCATGGTTGCGATCATGCGATTTTCCCGTTTTCTCCTCCCAGTGGTCGCCCTGAGTTTGATCGCTGCCGCCAGCAAGCCGAAACAGACCATCCGCTTCCATACCGAAGCCAATGCCAATGGGAGCCCATCCTTCACCCTATCGGCCAAATTGCCGGATTCCTCGCAGAACATTTCCATCTCAAAGGCCGCTGAGATTTCGGAAGGCGACGTGGTGGCGATCTATCCCTTCCCTGCTGCCAATGGCACCATGGGCTGCGCGCTCAAACTCGACGAACACGGGCGCATCGCCTTGGACACCCTCTCCCAAGAATACCGCGGCGGACTGCTTATCGGCTTTTACAATGGGCGGCCCGTAACGGCGATGCAGATTGACCGCCGGATCACCGACGGGATCATTTACATTCGCCAAGGGATCCTGCCGCAAGAAATCGAACTACTAAAGAAGAGTTTCCCGGTTATTGGAGAAAAGAAGCAGAAAAAGTCTGACTCCAAGGCTGACAAAACACCTGCTCCTGCTTCCTCCACAGCGATTCCTCAGCCCGTCATACCGACGAACACTTCTCTGCCGAGAGGAGATTAGAGTCCGTTGCGTTTGAGCACGGGGGTCATTTTGGCGACTTTCTGCCGCATGACTTTGCCGAGTTTGAACTTTACCGTGGCCCGCTCGGGAATGTCATAGCGGCTGCCCGGCTCATTGGGGTTGCGCCCCACGCGCGGCTTGGTAAGGCGAATTTCAAACACGCCGAAGTTGCGCAACTCCACGTCGTTGCCTTCTGCAAGAGATTCCGTGATGTAGTCGAGGGTTTTCTGGATGACATCGAAGACTTGTGTTTGCACAATCCCCGTCTCATTGCTGATCCGGACCACTAAATCCCGTTTCGTCAAGTTCGCCATAGCACTTTGAAAAATACCTCTCCCTTCCAGCTTCCGGCAAGCGGATAATTTACGAAAATGCCTATAACCCCGTTATTTATGGCTTTTGCACCCTGGCGGCGATGGATCGTAACGCGCAATTTCCCATCGCCCCCAGTAATCCCCAAGCCAACAAGCAGCGCACTGTTTTTCGGGAGACCTTGATCCTTTCTGGCGTCTCCAGCGGACGGGAAAGCTCCATCAGATGGAGCGTCCTGACGCCCAGCGCCCACGGTAGAAAGCAGGCTAGTCGCAACCGCCACGGGCGCACGGCCTCCACGTAGCGCAAGCCGTCGTCGAGCCTTTCGCGGGCTTTTGTCATCCAGCGGTCATAGATCGGGCGCGCCAGCGATGGAGTTTCTGCAAGGGCTTCGGGAGTAATCCCTTCCAATTCATCCGCCGGGAGATAGCAGCGTCCGTTGGCCCAATCTACCGGGGCATCCCGCAAGATGTTCACCAGTTGAAGCCCCTTGCCGAAAGACTCACCCAGTTGCAACAGCGTCTCAGGATCGGCCCCTGGCGCATATCGGCGCAAATGGCGGATGCAAATGCGTGTCCAAAAAACTCCCACGCACCCAGCCACGCTATAAGTGTAATCCTCCAATTCCGCCGCCGTCGCCAGGAAGCGCACCCCATGCCCCTCCCCTTCAAAGCGCTGAACGTCGAGTTGCTGTCCCCGGAAAATCTCCCGGATCACCCAGATGATTTCCTTCCGATCCCCCGGTTCCGTGGCGTTCAAGAGTGTCAGCAATTCCTCGGCATGGCTTAACAGCATCCGCTCCGCAGGGTTCGGCACGCCAGATACAAAGCGGGTCAAATCCGGCATGGGCACGAGGCCGCAAATCGCTTCACCCATTTGTTGCAGGGTAGCCAAGAGCTCAGCGGGCGGGGCGCTCGCGCTGTCGGCGATGGTGTCGCTCAATCGCGCCAAGAGATACGCCAGCCCCACGGGATCGCGTAATGCGGACGGCAGGATGCGGATCGTCAGGTAAAACGACCTCGAAACTGCCGCCAAAACCGTGTTCAACCCTGCGCGCATCCCGCGTTCATAACGCGAGAAGCTATAGCAAAGCAAGCGAACGGAGTGTCCGGGCGTCAAGTTGGCCTGTCACGGGCAATCCACAATCGGCTTGCCAGTTGCGGATTGCCGCACGGGACCGAGGGCCGAGATCGCCGTCAATCGCCCCACGATAATATCCACGGCGAGCCAGGGCGCGTTGGACATCCACCACCACATCACCTCCTACTTCACGGCCTACCACCACGGAACGTGGAGCCGGTTCGTAATAATAGGGAGCGGGCGCATAGTAGTAAGGATAAGGCGCGGGAGCCACCAGAGGGAACCCGATCCCGACGCTCACACGGGGACCGCCCCAATATCCTCCACCATAATAACCACGGCCATGCCAGTCAGCGGAAGCAGGAAGAGCCATCAGGCCCATCGTCACGATAGTCAAAGAAACAGACTTTAAGGGAGTCATAAAATATATCCAGAGATGAGACACAGGGGAACGTCGAGTTGTTCAAAATCATCGTTCCGTGTGTCTAGTTAAATCACTGTTGCACATCTCTGCGCAAGCACAACTCCGCATCTCCATTCCTCTTTCCAACGGAACACAAACTGTCTAACGTGGGTCTTTGGCTTTCTTAAAAACCATGAGCACCAAACTTCAATGGGGAGTGATCGGCACCGGCAACATCGCGCGCGCCTTTGCGCGGGGTTTGGCGGAATCCCAAACTGGCGAACTGGTCGCTGTCGGCAGTCGTTCCAATGCCTCCGCCCTCGCTTTCGTCGAGGACTTCCCTGCGGCCTGCCACGGCAGCTATGAAGCGCTGTTGGCCGATCCCCGCGTCCAGATCGTCTATATTTCCACTCCCCACCCGGCGCATGTGCAATGGGCCATCCGGGCCGCTGAGGCAGGCAAGCACATCCTCTGCGAAAAACCGCTCGCCATGAATCTTGCCGAAGCGCGCTCCATTGTCGATGCCGCCCGGCGTCACGGCGTCTTCCTGATGGAGGCGTTTATGTATCGCTGCCACCCGCAAATCGCGCGGCTGGTGGAGTTGATCCACAACCGGGCCATCGGCGATGTCCGGCTCATCCGGGCGACCTTTAGCTTTGCGTGTCCATTCGATCCCCAAAGCCGCCTTCTCAATGCGGCGCTGGGGGGCGGCGGAATTTTAGATGTCGGGTGCTATTGCGCTTCCATGGCTCGGCTTGTCGCCGGAGCCGCCTGCGGCAAGCCGTTTGAGAATCCCCTTGCGGTCAAAGGCGTGGGGCACATTGGCACGACCGGCGTGGACGAATATGCCGTCGCCTCCCTACAATTCCCCAATGATGTGCTCGCGCAAATCGCGTCGGGCGTTCAATTGAATCTCGACAACAACGTCCACATCATCGGCACCGAAGGGAGCATTCTGCTGCCCAGTCCGTGGGTGACGAACAACGCCCGGGCGGGATTCTCCAAAATCCTTATTTTCAAGAACCACATACCCGAGGAAATCGTGATCGAAACCGACCGGGGCATCTACGCGCTGGAAGCCGACCACATCGCCGAACAAATCGCTCAAGGACGCACGCAGTCCCCGCTCGTCTCTTGGGACGACACTCTGGGTAACATGCAAGTCCTCGACCATTGGCGGATGGAAATCGACGGCTCGCCGTATTAGCAAACCGAGACGGCATGACCCTTTCAGCATCGTTGGTAACAAGACGCGCCATGGGATGGTTCCTGGCGATTGCCATCGCGCTCCTCATTGCGGCAAGAATCTATTGTGCCGCGGTTTATCGGGTGGATTCGGACGAGCCGCAGCATCTCCACGTGGTATGGGCGGTGTCAAACGGGCTCGTGCAATACCGGGATATTTTCGACAATCACAGCCCGCTCTTTCAACTGCTTTGCGCTCCGTTGTTCCGCACGCTGGGCGAACATGCGAATATCCTTGTGATGATGCGCATGGCCATGATTCCGCTGTTCCTGGGCTGCCTGGGCTGCATCTACCTCATCAGCGCTTCCCTTTTCTCCCGACGGTGCGCGATTCTAACGGTGCTGTTGACCGCGTTTTACTGGAGGTTCTTTTGCACCAGCATTGAGTTCCGGCCTGATAATTTGTGGGCGCTCAACTGGCTCTTGTTGCTTGCTGTGCTGGTGCGTGTCCAGCATCCTGTATTGCGCTGGCTGCTTGCGGGACTTCTGGCGGGCATCGGGTTTTGCATTTCCATGAAGACCACCGTGATGATGCTGGACCTCGCTGGAACCGGGGCGCTTACCTGGCTTATTTGCAGGAATGCAGCGTCAAACGTGACCCGCACGCAACTCGCCCAAAGCGCGGGACTGTTCGTTGCGGGTCTATCATTGGCACCGGGCATTCTGCTGGCTCGCTTTGCAGCCAAGGGAGCGCTCACGGGAGAAGGCACGAACAATCTGTTTTACTGCATGATCCGGCACAATCTCATTGCCACAACGGAGCGGGCGAATTTCCTCTCCTCGCGGGAAATCGCGGCGCTTGGCGCACTGGCTGTGGTGCTTTGGTGGAGCATGCGGGTCTATCGCGCGACGGCAGACCGGCAACTGGCGGTGCGCCGAGTGTTCCTCCTGATTGCAGGCGGGTTATACCCCGTCGTTCTGTTTCTCGTCTGGCCGCTGGTCACGCGAGAGGATTTCCTGGCTTTCATGCCGATGGTAGGAATGACCGCGACTCCCGCATTCCTGGAAGTGCTCGATAAACTCCGGCATTCCGCACCCCGGCTCGCGTGGATCGCCGCAGCGCTCCCTGCGCTCCTTGTCGCGGAGGAAATCGGCATGACGGTGCACACCATCGAGCCGTGGCATAACCGGACAAAGCTTCAGGAACAATTCATCGCTAACACGCTCAAACTGGCGGAGCCGGAGGATTATGTCATGGACTCCAAGGGCGAGATGATTTACCGCAACCGCCCGTATTTCTACGTGCTGGAAGAAATGACGCGCTGGATGTTTAAGCAGCAAAAACTCCGGGATGATATTCCCGAAGCAATGGTTGCGCGTTCGGTTTGTATTGCCGCGAAAAGCAGGGAACGCTATCCGCCGCACACCACCATCTTTTTGAAGGAGAACTATGTGCCCATCGCATTCCGATTGCTGGTAACGGGTAAGATTTTAACGCCAGATCCGGCGGGCAAGGCGATCGTGTTTAACCTCGCCATTTCCACGGAATACGCGTTGGTCTGGCAATCTGCTCCGGGAATAGCCTTGCTTGATGGTCAGCCATACACCGCTCCCCTGCGGTTGAAAGCGGGTGCTCACACCCTTCAAGTCATCCAAGGTGGCGGCGATATAGTGATCCTTTGGGCAAAAGCCATTCGATGCGGATTCTCTCCTTTTTACCAGCCATCCGAAGAAGAAAACTGGGAGGCTCGCCAAGCAGTCCAAGACAATATTTTTTAAAAACCTCTGAACAAAATTTGCCTTTTCGTTCCACCTGCCCTAACAAGTAACTTTTACAATCCATGCGAGTCGCTTCCACTCTCAAAATCGCCATTCGAGCGCTGCGCCGTAATAAAATGCGCTCCATCCTGACAGCCTTGGGCATCATCATCGGCGTCGGAGCGGTCATCGCTATGACAGGGATTGGCAACGGCGCGAAAATCCAAGTGGAAGCCCAAATCGCCAGCTTGGGCCAAAACGTCATCCTGGTCTTCGCGGGCGGCACGAGCCCCAACGGTTTGCGTACCGGTTGGGGTGGCTCCGGGGGGCTGAAAGTCGCGGACGTTACTGCAATCCAGAGGGAAATCCCCGCCGTCACCATCGCCAGCCCGGAAATTCGCACCCAAACGCAGGTCGTTGCAGGCAGCCAGAACTGGCTGACCACCATCCTGGGCGAAAGCGCCGATTACTTCGATCTCCGCCAGTGGCCGTTTGAAGAGGGCTCTTCTTTTACCGAACAGGATGTGCGTGCGACTAAAAAAGTGGCTGTTATAGGCAAGACGGTAGCCAAATACCTTTACAGCGACGACTCGCCGATCGGACAGATCATCCGCATCAAGAACGTCCCGTTTATCATCCTTGGAGTCCTCACTCCCAAGGGGCTCTCCGTCATGGGTACGGATCAGGATGATGTGATCATCCTTCCCTACACGAGCGCCATGAAGCGGGTCGCAGGCGTCACCTTCCTGCGCGGCATCAACATCCAGGTGGATAAAGCCGAGAACATGGCTCCTGCACAACAACAAATCATCACCCTCCTGCGCCAGCAGCACGGCATTCGGCCAGGCAAGGATGACGATTTTACCGTGCGCAGCCAGGAGGAGATCGCCGCCATGGCCACGGCCACCGCAAAAATCATGTCGCTCCTGTTGGGAGCCATTGCGAGCGTTTCGCTGGTCGTTGGCGGCATCGGCATCATGAATATCATGTTGGTGAGCGTCACGGAGCGAACCCGCGAAATCGGCATCCGTATGGCAGTCGGCGCGCACGGGCGCGATATTCTCCTGCAATTCCTGATTGAAGCTGTGACACTCAGTTCGTTGGGCGGCATCGTTGGCATCCTTTTGGGACTCGGCGCCTCGTGGCTCATCTCCACGCTGGCCGGATGGCCCACCTCCACTTCGGGTAGTTCCATCGCTATCGCTTTCCTCTTCAGCGCCGCCGTCGGCATCTTCTTCGGGTTCTACCCGGCGCGGAAGGCCTCGCATCTCGACCCCATCGAGGCTTTGCGCTACGAGTAGAGTATCAATCCTCTTTCCAGAGCAGGATTTGCCCAGTCGTTTCCTGCGTTTTCCGCACCACGGCATCCACCTGCCTCTTGGCCTTTCCAGATTCCCCCTCGCTGTGGATGTGGAGCACGTTGTCGCGGAAGCTAAGAAACCCAGAAAGCTCGGAGAACTGCTGCGGGGAGAGCCCCAGATAGCTCAGGGCTTCGGCAAGGTTTTTGAATGGATAACCGTCTTTGTTTGTCTCCTGAAGTTTGCGTTCCTCGCGGGATTTGATAAAGCGCTGCGCGCGCTGCGCGCCGATGCCGGGAACCAGGGCCAATAACTCAGCGGGAGCACTCTCAATATCCAGCGGCCCTGAACTATAGAGCGTCAGATCGTCCATCCAATGTGCTTGGGAAACCAGCGGCCCGCATCCCTTGATGAGCTCAATCTCATCCAAGCTCTGCAACGGACGGTGGGGCGGTTGGTAGTCCGGACCTTCCGGTGCACCGTTAAGCCGGTGGACCTTACCCGTCGGGCTTACCCAATCCAACAGGCAATCCATGAACACCTCGCGATCTTTAAATTCCAATCCCCGCAGCGCCAAGTATTGTTTGAGAAAGAGAATCTTGGCCGGGTCACCCCCAGCCAGGAAGTAATTCAAATTCAGCCGCGCTCCTTCGCTTTCGATGGTCACACGATAAGAGCGTTGCCCATCAAAACTAGACCTCAAATGAGGACTGTTGATTGTTACACCCGGATGGAGCGCCACCGCCAGTCCCGAGTGTGCCAGCGCGCGCGCCTCCATACCGCGATTGGCCTCGTTCACCGCGTCAATCCCGCCATCGATCACCCGCACCCATGCAAAAATTACCGCGGAAAGGAGGATCAACGCCCACAGCACAAGCATCAGCGTGGACCCGGAAGCATGGGAAATGGGGCGTTTCATGCAGGTCCTCCTGCTGGTTGAGCCTTGACCGGGATGGGCAGGACGACTTCGTAAGCCTCCGACGAAGGATCGCGCCAGAGCTTCACCCGAATCAACGTCGGGCGCGATCCCGCATCCGTCCATTTTTCCATCCACTCCTTGCGGCCGCCATCAAAATAGCGGATCTCGAAGCCGCGCACACCCCGCATCAACGGCAGCCAATCCACATCCCTCTTTCTCTCCACGTCCTGACGGCGGAAGCCGAGTTCATACTCCCCATGGTCCAATTCCTTGGTCGTGAGCGTCACCGTCCATTCCCCCGTGGCGTGCCGCGTCAAAAGCCCGCTGCCAGGCCGGGAAACCCAGGTCAATTCGTCGCTGGAAATGCGGTTAAAGCGATGCGGTTCGCCTGAGATCGCCCAAGGGCGCGCGCTCGGCAGCGCCAGCATCCGACCCCGCAAATACCCCGCGAAGGCCGTCATCAAGTTCCGCTCTTGTTCGCTTGCCTTGGAAACTCGCACAGCTGTCAGCGTCGTCGCTACAAACCGGTATATGCTCACCCCCACCAGCGCGAGCACGCAGACCGCGAGCATCACCTCCAGCAGGGTAAATCCCGTCGCTTTAGTGTGGCGTTTGCAACACATAAAATGTCAGCACTTTGGATTGTTTGTCCGCCGCCTCGTTCCAGACCGCTTCCAATTGGATTTGGAATAAGCCGGTCAGATCCTTCTTCTCTTCATCCTTCAGCCGCAGCGGCGTCCGCGTCTGATAGAGCGTGATCCCCTTGAACATCCCTTCAAGTTTTTCTTCCTTGCCGGTTTCAAAAAATACCGCGCCTGCTTCGATTTCGGCCATGCGGTTCTCCAAGGCCACCCGCGCTCGCTCGTCCCAAACCTTGGCGTTTTCCACGTCCAAACACCGCTCCACGCACCGCGCCAATGCCAGCACGCCCAGAGCGAAAACCGCCACCCCGATCATCGTTTCGAGCAACAAAAACCCGACAACGCACTGTCTGCAAAGGCGTCTCTTGAAAAAGGGCTTATTCATAGCGCACCTCCGCCTGGACCGTAAACGGATTGTAGGCTGCCGACCATTTTCCGGCGGCTCCCTGATATCGGACTTCCGCCGGTTCGCATGCTCCGTTAGGCCAGAAGGTCCAAATTGCCTCGGGGGTGATCCCCTTCGCCATCAGCGCTGCAGGAAGATGCAACTCCAGCTTCTCCGCTCTGTCTATCTTCCAGCGCTTGATCCCCTTCGCCTCGGACAGGTTGGCGGGAAACTCTGGACGCATCGAAATCTCCTTCTCGCGCCCCCAAACGATCACATAATTGCGCTGTTCCTCCACGCTCCGGGAGCGGGCCTCCTGCACCATCGCATCGAAGTTATCAAACATCTTTTGTGTCTTCGATCCCTCCAAAGCCGCCGTCAAACTCGGGATCGCCATCGCCATGATCACCACCGCGATCAAAATCGCCAGACTGATCTCCAGCAGGGTGAACCCGGCTTTGGGATGGGAAGCATTGCGCAACATAAAACCGGGCCAAATTAGCACAAAGAGGCGGCACGCAAACAGGCAATTGGGATTTTCTCGCTTCCGAAAAGACAAAGATTTTCGTAACGCCCCCTTTACAGATGGCTGGAGCGCTTCTAAATAGGCTCGTGCATCCGCTCATTTGTTCCGTTTTTCTGGCCGCAACGATGGCTTTTTCCTGCGTTCTCAGCGCTCAGGAGCCCGCCGCCGTTTCCGGCGCGACTTCGCTTCCCTCCCGGCCTGTGCGCGTGTCCGTCCCGGATTCTCCCGCTCCCGCCGCTTCAGTGGCTCCAGCCATTGCGGTTTCTCAGCCTGCCATCACGCCCATCCGCTCGCTGCCTGCCGCTGCGGATAATGAGATCATTCCGATGATCGATTTTCCCAGTACGGACATCCGCCAAGTGCTCGAGTTTTACGAGACGCTCACGGGCAAGAAGGCGCTTTATGACAATACCGTTCAAGGCAATATCCATGTCCGCGTGACCAAGCCTGTGGCGCGCGTCGAGGCGGTGCGGATTCTGGAAACGGTGTTTGCTCTTAATAATTTCACGCTAATCCCTGGCACAGGCAACATTGTGAAGGTGATCAACACGAGTAAAAACGTCCGCCAATTTAATATCCCGATCTTTTCCGAGGTTGACCAGATCCCAGAGGGCAATCAGGTGATCACGTTCCTCTTCAAGCTCGAATATGCCGATCCGCAGGAGGTCAAAACGGCGCTCGACCAAGTGATCGCCGCCACGCCTTCAGTCACGAATATCGTGCCATTACCGAAGTCCCAAGCCGTTCTGGTGACGGAAAATTCGGATATGATCCGCAATATTGCTCCAGTTGTCGCGCGGCTCGACAGCAAGCCAGCCGATGTGATCAGCGAGTTTTTCGTGCTCCAGCGCGCTGATGCCAAGGAAGTTGTGGAGAAACTAACCAAGATGTTTGAAAAGAACCCCAACGCGAGCGGATCCACTCCCGGCGGCGGGGCTCCCAATCCGAACGGCGCGCCCGCCGCGCTAGGAATGGTCACGCTCTCCGAGGACGCTCTTATCGTCGGCAAGATCAAGATCGAGGCGGATCTGCGCACCAACCGCATCCATGTGGTGACGCGGCCCGTCAATCTTCCCTTTCTGCGCACGCTGATTGGCGAACTTGATTCCGGGCTCCCCTTGGGTGAACCCTCTACACGTCCACTGCGCTTTGTGCTCGCTGGGGATGTGCTCGACGTGGTGGCGGGAGCCGTTGCCGAGCCCGGAGTGAAGGTCGAAAAACTGGAAGGCGAAAAGAAACACTCCGACGCTGCTGCCAATCCTGTTTCCAATAGTTCAAATCTCGGCAGCACTGCTTCCAGCGACATGCGTGGTTCCAGTGGGCGCAGTTCCGGCGGCATCACCTCTGGCGCGTTCAACTCTGGCCACAGCACCGACCAGACCGACACGGCCCCCGAAGGTCGCATCATCCGCAACACCAAGATCATCGCCGATAACCGCATCAACGCCATCATCGTCGTCGGCAACGCGGAGATGAAAGCCAAGGTCTTTAAGCTCCTCGACCAGATCGATGTGCGCGCCCCGCAAGTCATGCTCACCGCAGTCATCGGTGAACTCACTTTGAGTGACAATGAACAATTCGGCATCGACTACCTCCTGCACAAGGGCAACCTAAGCAATATCGTGAGCGCCTCGGGCAGCGGTGTCCTAGCCAATACTCTTGGGCTGCCGGAGAATGTCCCAGGGCTTGACCGTCTCAAAGGAGCCAGCCTCAAAGGCATTGTCAGCGCCGCCAGTCTGCCGAGTACCGGCGGAGGCGTCACTGGGTTGATCGGTGCCACCAACTCGCTTGACCTCATCGTCAACGCCCTCGAATCGACAGGGCGCTACCGTGTTACCTCGCGCCCGATGATTTTCACCAGCAATAACCGGGCGGCAGTCATCAGTTCCGGCGAATCCGTCCCCGTGCCTAGCAATATCAACAGCAGCTACACCACAAGCAATACCCTGGTGAGCACCACCAACGTCGATTACATCGATGTAGCACTGAAGCTCTCCGTGCTGCCCCTCATCAACTCCGACGGCGAAGTCACCCTGAAAATCTCGCAGGAAGCTAACGATCTCGGCGCAGCCAGTCAGATCGGAGGCAATACGGTTTACTCCGTCAACACCCGCTCCATCGATACAACCGTCGCCGTCGCCAATGAAGCGACTATCGTTTTGGGTGGATTGGTGACTGTAAATAAAAATATCAACGAATCAGGCATTCCTTTCCTGCGTCGGTTGCCTCTTGTGGGGCCGCTCTTCGGCAACAAAACGAAGGCTACCACACGCACTGAGTTGATTGTCTTGATCCGGCCCACCGTAACCAATGGACCAGTGGAAGCCATTAAAGCGGGAGAAAAAGCCATGGGAAAAACCAACTTCCCGCACGATCTCGACGCTTCGCTCGACCCCCCTGCTCCCCGTGTAAAGCAGGACGCAGTCAAGACCTTCGCCACCCCCAAACCGTTCTTACGGCCTGAAAAATCGCCGCAGGAATAGCTCGCATGATGCAACGTAAGTCCCTCTTTGATGTGCTGCTTCAAAGCGGCGTGGAGGATCCGGAAACTGCGCGGAGCCTTGCGGCCTTGCGCACGCCGGGTGTGTCGTGGACTCACGAAGTCCTCAACTCCGGCAAGGTGGATGAAGTGCGGTTCACCGAACAGCTCGGGCTGCTTTTCGACACGCCGGTGGAAACACTCAACGCCTCGCGTTTCGACCGCACCGCACTTTCCGCGTTGCCCAGCCGGTTCGTCTTTAAACACCACATCCTCCCTCTGGCTGTGAGCGAGGAGAGCGTGAAGCTCGCCACTTGCGACACTTTTAATACCCTTGCCCGGCAGCTCGCCACGCAACTCGCCAACGGTAAAAAAATCGAATGGGTGCTGGTGCCCCGCTCCCAACTTTTACGCACCATCAAGACCGTTTACGGCGTCGGCGCGGAGACTTTCGAGGAGTTGCTCCAAAACACACGCACCCTTGACACGGGCGAGCATGAAGGCGCGGCCACCGATCTCAACGCTGACGACCCGGAAGCCTCCGTCGTCAAGTTCGTCAACCAGATCATCCGCGAAGCCCTCTTTGAGCGGGCAACGGACATCCATGTCGAGCCGTTGGAAAACGACCTGCGCATCCGCTACCGCATCGACGGCATGTTGCACGAAGTCGCCGTGCCGCCACAGTTGCGCATGCTGCAAAGCGCCATCATTTCGCGGCTCAAGGTGATGGCCCGCATGGACATCGCTGAAAAACGCCTTCCTCAGGATGGGCGCATCAATCTGCAACAGGCCGGGACCGTCATCGACGTGCGCGTTTCCACCATCCCCACCGTCACCGGCGAAAGCATCTCCCTGCGTTTGCTCAATCGTGACGAAACCCGCAAAATCGGCTTCGAGCGGCTTGACCTGAGCGAGGAACAGACCTCCCTCGTCCAACGCCTTTTGCGCGAGCCCAATGGCATCATTCTCGTCACCGGCCCCACCGGTTCAGGCAAATCGACCTCGCTTTACTCGTTCCTCTCCTCCATCAACTCCGTCGAGCGGCGCATCATCACCATTGAGGAGCCGGTGGAATATCGGCTGCCAGGTGTCTCGCAGATCGACGTGAAACCGGAAATCGGCCTCACTTTCGCCAGCGGCCTGCGCGCTATTTTGCGGCAGGATCCCAACGTTGTCATGGTCGGTGAAATCCGCGATGTGGAAACCGCTGAGATCGCCATCCGCGCCGCCATGACGGGCCATCTAGTGTTCTCCACGCTCCACACCAACGACGCCGTGGGCGGCATCACGAGGCTCCTGGACATGGAGATCGAGCCGTTCCTGATCGCCTCCGTCGTCCGCGCCTTTGTGGCCCAGCGCCTGGTGCGCACTGTCTGCCCGGACTGCGCAGAGTGGGTCGATTACCCGGAAGATTACCTCAAGGAAATCGGATGTCCGATTTCTCCCGGCCAGAAATTCCGGCGCGGCAAGGGGTGTGAAAGCTGCCGACAGACCGGCTATCGGGGGCGCGCAGCCATCTTTGAATTTTGTGCCATCAACCAAGGCTTGCGCAACCTGATCGTCCAAAAAGCCACAGGCGCGCAACTCAAAGCCCGCGCCACGCAGGACGGCATGAAGACCTTGCGCCATGACGGCTGGCGGCGCGTGCTGCGCGGCCAGACCACCGTGGAGGAAGTCGTCCGTGTGACGCAGACTGACGAACTCCTCGCTGAAACCGACTAACGCCCCATTGCCTCGGTGATGCCTTGGCGGAGTGTTTCAAAGGTGAAAGGCTTGGAGATGATGGCATCCACTTCCAGCCGCAACGGCGCGCCTTGGGGTAATTGCGAACCGAACCCGGTGAGCAGCGCGATGCGGATGCCCGGATCCTCAGCCCGAACCGCCGCTGCCAAATGATCGCCGTTCATGTTGGGCATGGAATAATCCGTCAGCAAAAGGTCGAAGCGGCCTTTTGCAAACTTTTGGAGCGCCTCGGCCCCTTCCGCCGCCAGTTCCACTTGATGTCCGTCTTCGGCAAGATAGATGCCCAGGATTTCGCGAATGTTCGGTTCGTCCTCGACAGCCAGAATGCGCAGCCCGCTCAAAAGCTTTAAGTGATCATTAGTCGGATGCGTCTGGGGCAACGATGCTGCCGGTTGTTGACAGACGGGGAAACTCACCGTCACCTCGGTTCCCTTCCCCTCCGCGCTCTCGATATGGATGTCTCCGCGATGACGCTGAGAAATCCCATAGACGACGCCCAGACCAAGACCGGCCCCTTTGTCGCTTTTCGTCGTGAAAAACGGCTCCATGCATCGGGCTTCCACCTCCTCGCTCATCCCTGCGCCGTTATCCGCGACGCTCGCCACCACCCGATCTTTCTTCTGGAAGATGCGGAGGGTAATCACTCCATTCTTGGGGATGGCGTCCACCGAGTTGATGATCAGGTTGACGAACAGTTCCACGAGTTCTTTCTTGGTTCCCTGGATTTTCGGGACGCTGGCAAAATGCGTCTCGAACCTGATGTTGGAAGCGCGCATTTGCGCCTGATCCTTCCACGACGGCTGGGTCAGACGGATGGCTTCTTGAACCGCCTCGGTCAAATCCAGCGTTTCAAGCACCCCAAATTCATCACGATCGCGGCAAAATTCACGCAAACGCACGATCACCTCGGCGCAATGTTTTGCGGACTCGTGAATGCTCAACAACGCTTTTTTGACGCTAGCTTCGTCAGCCAACGCAGCCGGTTTCCTCAAGAGCCACTCGCTGTGAGCCAGAACGGGAGAAAGCGCGTTGTTGAAATCGTGCGCGACTCCCTCCGCCATGCGCTCCATCGCATGCAGGCGCTCTTGCTGGATGACGATATCCTGCGTCGTCTTCAATTGATCCAATGCCGAAGAAAGATGCTGGTTGACCGCCATCAACGCGTGAGTGCGCTCCGCTACCCGTTTTTCCAAATCCTCCCGGGTAGCCTTCAATACCAGCTCCGCGCGTTTGCGCTCAATGGCGTAATGGATGCTGTGGATGAGCAATTTGCCCGTCAGTTCGTATTTAACCAAATAATCCTGAGCGCCCTGACGGACGGTCTCAATGGCAAGATCCTCATCGTCATACCCACTCAATACCACCACCGTCTGATCTGGCGCGGCTTGGGAAAGGCGCAGAAACGTGTCGATTCCCCGCGAATCAGGCAGGGAGAGATCCAGTAATACAATATCCACGCTGCCGACAGCTTCAAGCCCCCGGATTGCCTCCTCCAACCGCCGGAAGACGCCACTTATAATAAATTGTCCCCCGCCATGCTCCTTTAGCATTTCCGTCACGAGACGTTCATCCGGCTGGCTGTCTTCCACCAAGAAAACACGAATAAATTTAGGAGGAGGGTTCACAATATAACGTCAGTAAGAACTATGTATTTTTAACATTTGTCCGCTCAATTTCTACTCCAATGAGACAAACATCGTCTGTAAAGGTGCGTCCCAAGGCAAATTCACGGATTTCGCTCACGGTTTCATCGATGAGTTTTTCCGCTGGTTGGTTGATTCCTTTGCGCAGAAGCTCCATGAGCATCTCTTGGTTGAAATAGTCGTCGTGCTCGCCTTCCACTTCGCAAAGACCGTCTGTGAAAAGAAGCAGTAAGTCGCGCGGAGCGATGGGGCATGTGCGCGTCTCGTAAACCGCGTCTTTAAACACGCCCAACGCCGGGCCGGGCCGCTCGGAAGGAGAGCAAAGCGCACGGACCTCCCCTGTCTTACGGCTCAGATGGATCGGACTTGGATGGCCTGCATTGGCGAAACGCACGCAGCTTCGTCCGACATCGATGACCAGAGAAAATGCGCTGGCAAACATCGGTGTGCGCGCACGGCGAAGGATGGAGAGCAACGCGTGGTTTATTTCTGTGAGAAACTGGCCGGGATCGCTGGCTACGGGCAGCATCTCTTCAACCAAGGCCCGTTGGATGGCCGTCACCAGCGCTGCCCTGACGCCATGTCCCATCACATCGCAAATGAAAACCCCGGCTTCGGTATCGGAAATGGGCAGGATGTGAAAAAAATCGCCCCCCACCGCAGTTGTAGGAATGTAACGGCTACAAAACCGAATGGCACTTTCTGAGGGCGAAGCTCCCTTTGGAAATGTGGGATACTGCTGGGGAAGAAAGGCTTGCTGAATCTCGCGCGCCATGTGGAGATCATCCTCCAGTTCCGCGTTCCGCTGGCGAATTTCCGCGTTGTAACGAAAAATCTGCTCCTCGGCTGCCTTGCGCTCGGTGATGTCCCGTCCAATCCCGACGACTCCAATGACCTCGCCACTCCGATTACGCAACGGGACCTTGGTTGTGGACATCCAACGCACGGCATCGGAATCCGACATCACCACCTCTTCCCTGTTCACAATCGGTTTGCCGGTATGGAGCACCTTTTCGTCGTCTTCCTGAAACTTGTTCGCCACCGGTGGCGGAAAGAAATCAAACACCGTTTTACCTACCACTTTCTCCGGGGAATCAATGCCGATCGAGCGCATGTGGGCCAGATTGTCGAACAGGTAACGCCCCTCAGCATCCTTCACGTAAATGGAATCCAGAAGGTTGTCGATGACATTGCGTAACAGATTGCGTTCTTCAGCCAAGGCGCGTTCAGCTTCCACGCGCTTCATGGCATAGCGGATAGCGCGAGCCAAAGTTCGAGGTTCCACCCGGCCTTTGACCAAGTAATCCTGCGCCCCTTCCTCCACGGTGTGGAGCGCCAGCGCCTCGTCGTCGAGTCCGCTCAGAACGATCAGGGGAATCCGGGAGGCATGGGGCGCCATGGCATGAAAGGTATCAATGCCCCGGCTGTCGGGAAGCGAAAGATCCAGCAGGATCAGTTGAAAATCATCACCCTGCCCGAGTTTCTCAATAGCTTCGGCAAGCCGGACAGCCACCGTCACTTCAAAAGGCCCCTCCCGCGCCTCCATCAATAACTCTTGGATTAACCGCGCGTCCCCCGGATTGTCTTCCACAAGCAATACCCGGATGGGTGGCGGCGCCGCAATTTTTTGGCTCCCTGACATGATTCTAATTTTGCCTGAACCGACTTTGGATGCAATGACGGAATGCAGGTTGAAAATACCGTTCCGTTAAGAAATCTCCTCGTGATGTTCGGGGATTGTGAAGTAAAAGGTTGCTCCCTTGCCGGGTTCGGACTCCACCCAGATGCGACCCCGATGGCGTTCGACGATGCGCTTGCAGATGGCCAACCCAATCCCGCTCCCTTCGAATTCCTGCCGGGTGTGGAGCCGCTGGAAAATGACAAAAATACGCTCGGCTTCCTTCGGTTCAAAGCCGATCCCGTTATCCCGGACGCTGAACTCCCAATCCCGATCCCGGCGCACTGCGGCGATCTCGACCCGCAGCGGTTCGGTCCCGCTGAACTTGAGCGCGTTGCCAACCAGGTTTTGGAAAAGCTGGCCGAGCTGAACCGGGTCGGCGTCCAATTCGGGCATCTCCCCGAAGACCACCTCGGCCTGTTTTTCTTCGATGGAGAACCGGAGGTTTTCCAAAGCGCGATGGAGCACTTCTCTTGTCTGGATGCGTTCAAAAGGTCGTCCGTGGGTTCCCACCCGGGAATATTGGAGGAGATCCTGGATGAATCCCTGCATCCGCTGCGCACCGTCCACTGCATAACCAATAAACTCTTGGGCATTGGCATCGAGCTGATCCTTGTAACGACGGGAAAGAAGCTGGGTATAGCTGGCCACCATACGCAACGGCTCCTGGAGATCGTGGGAGACCATGTAGGCGAATTGTTCGAGTTCCTGGTTGGAGCGATGCAATTCTTCGAGTGCCCGTTCCAGCGCTTTTTGGGATTCCACCCGCTCGGTGACATCCGTCAAAACACCCACGAAATGGATCAGCTTGCCCGATGTGTCGCGTACCGGCGTAATGATAACCTCATTCCAAAACGGAGTGCCATCCTTGCGGTAATTCCTAATGACCACATGGCTTTCCCGCCTGGCGCGGATTTCCTCTCGCAACAGAGTGATCGTGGCAGGATCACTCTCCGGCCCCTGTAAAAATCGGCAGTTGCGGCCCAGCACCTCTTCCTTGGAATAGCCCGTTATCCGCTCGAAGGCGGGATTCGCGTCTATAATCGGATTATCGGGTTGGGTAGGGTCTGTCACCAAGACCCCGCTGACGACCGCCGCGATGGCGCGGTCGCGCAGGATAAGAGTTTCCTGAATTTCTTTGATGTTGGTGATATCCGTGCGGAGCGAGACCACGCCGCCGTCCCGCGTCCGGTGATTGCTCACGCGAACCCAGCGATTGTCAATTTTCTGGTCCGACGGAATGCCATCCGCCCTGCGAATGGCCGCGAGACGTTCCTCCAGCCAAAGTTCCATCTTTTCCACGCCCTCCACCTGGCCTCCCCTGTGAACAAACTCTATCATAATTTCGTCGAGCGGAACACCCACCTGGATCACATCGGAACAAATGCCGAACATGGAGCGAAACGTCTGATTGCAAATCACGAGCCGCTCATCCGGGCCGAACATGACAAACCCTGCGTTGAGGTTTTCGATGGCATCCACCAGCAGTTCCTGCGCCTGACGAAGCTCTTCCGTCCGCTTTTCCACCCGAATTTCCAGTTCGTCATGAGCGCGCCGGAGACCATCCTGGGCTTCATTCAGTTCCGCAATCCGTCGCGAGAGTGTTTCCGCCATCTGGTTGAATGCCGTCCCGATTTCCCCAAACTCGCCGCCACGCAACTTGCTGCGGACATCCAGCCGCCCCGCGCTCAGCGCCCTGGCCACGCCCGCAAGATGCCGCGCCGGATGCACAATCGCCCCGCTTCCCAAAACCCACGCAGCAGCCATCGCCAGGGAGGCGACAGCGCCCATCATGAGGAATTGTTGACGCATCTGTCTGCGAAATGGCGCATAGGCCTCCTTTTTGGATATCCCCACCGTGACGAACAAAGGGCCCGCTCCGGGAGCTTCGAGCCGATGGATCGCGTAAATACGCTCCACCTTATCGGCTCCGGCGAATTCCGAGGTTCCCTCGGTCATCTCCGGCGGCAACTGGCCTTCCACAAATCCCATTTTTGCTTGCCTGCCGATCCAGCGATCCGGGTCTGGGTAACGAACCAGAAAAACATTGTCGCTGCTAATCATGGCGATGGAGGCCCCCGTCGGCATCGGCGCGAGCGCCCCAAACTTGCTCATCTTCCGCAAATCAATCCCCACATAGACAACCGCAGTCACCTCCCCCTCCTCGCTCAACACCGGAAGCGCCAAGTGGAGGGTCGGCTTGCCGCTAATCCGCCCGACAGTAAAATCGCCGACGGCAAAGGCTCGCGATGTCACCGCCTGTTTAAAGAAAGCGCGATCCGAAAGATTGGTTGGCTCCGTTATAGCCGGGGCACTGCAGAACACATTGCCTTGAGCATCCAGCGCCGCCACGATTGAAAACAGCGGGTTTTCTTTCAGCAGTTTGTCGAAAAGCACCTGGCACTCGCCATTGTATTTCCTCTGAACCCCTTCAAACCGGGTCATTACGGTCAAAAGTTGGCGCACCGAGTCAATCAACGCCTGCTGATTGTCGGCAAAAAGCCGGGAAAGGCGCAACGCTTCCTCTTTGGCATTTTGGGCCGCGCGCCGTTCCTGCTCGGCCGCTGTGTTCACCTCCAAGACCACCAGCGGCAGAAACGCCAGCATCATCAATCCCGTCAATTTGATGCGAAGGCTAAATGACCTCACACAAGAAAATTACCATGTTCCGGGCAGGATGCACGTTCATTCGCATGCACGAAACTATTCCCCGTCTGACTTGCCGCAAGACGCAGACCGGGTTATTTGTTTCGCCATGTCCCCAAAATCGCCATCGCCTCGACCGAAAGGGTTGAGCGCACGGGAGCAAGTCAGAAGCTGCAAAATAGCCAAACCCCTTTGGATAACCGCCATCGTGCTCGGGATGTTCTTTTGCGGGGTTGCCTGCGATGCGGAGTCAACGGCACCGGGGCAGCAGGCGGAGGAAATGGATCAAGCCTCCTTGGCGAAGATCGCGGTGGAATCCACGGATGGGAATGCCCGCCGCGCTGTCGTGGGGAAGCTTACCGACCAGACCTTGCTGGCAAAGATCGCCATGGAGGACAAAGAGTGGTTTGTCCGCGAAGCCGCCGTGGGAAAACTCACCGATCAGACCTTGTTGGCGAAGATCGCCGTGGAAGCCAAGGACGGGGATGTCCGTAAAGCTGCCGCCGCAAAACACCTTGATCAGTCTTTAACCGCGGAAGCGCAAGCCACGCCTCAAGCCACGCCTCAAGCCACGCCTCAAGCCACCCCCCAAGCCACCCCCCAAGCCACCCCCCAAGCCACCCCCCAAGCCACCCCCCAAGCCACCCCTCCGGAAAAGGAGCAAAGCGAGGGCGCGCCGGAGAAGTTGATTACCCAGATGGCTCCTTCCTGGAATCTCAGCACGCTGAAAATAAGTCCCGATGGCAGGCACCTGGCTTGCGTGACCCCAGCGGGCATCAACGAAGTCGTGGTCGTGGATGGCAAGGACGAGAAGCAATACGACAGTATCGAGACCAGCTCGCTTCTGTTCAGTCCCGACAGCCAGCGCGTGGCGTATTCGGTCCATGCGGGCAGAAAGCAGTTGGTCGTGGTGGATGGGAAAGAAATGAAGCCTTACGACGCCATCGGGAAAGGTTCGCTTGTTTTCAGTCCCGACGGCCAGCGAGTGGCGTATTCGGTCCGTGCGGGCAAGAAGTGGTTGGTGGTTGTGGACGGGAAGGAAGAGAAGCCTTACGACGGCATCGGGACGCTTGTCTTCAGTCCTGATAGCCAGCGCGTGGCTTATTTAAGCGGGACGGCCAACAAACAGTTTGTCGTCGTGGATGGAAAAGAAATGAAGTCCTACGACGGCGTCGGGAAAGGCACGCCTGTTTTCAGTCCCGACAGCCAGCGGGTGGCTTATACGGCCAAGGCGGGCAACAAACAGTTTGTGGTAGTGGATGAAAAAGAAGGGAAGACCTACGACGGCATCGGAGAAAAACCTGTCTTCAGTCCCGACAGCAAGCGCGTGGCTTATATGGGCAAGGTGGGCGGCAAGTATTTGGTCGTGGTGGACGGGAAAGAAGAGAAGCCTTACGACGGCGTCGGGGTGATTGTTTTTAGTCCCGACAGCAAGCGGGTGGCGTATGCCGCCAGAACGGGCGATCAGCAGTTTGTCGTGGTGGATGGGAAAGAAAGGAAGTCCTACGACGGCATCGGGGGGAATCCTGTTTTCAGTCCTGACAGCAAACGGATGGCTTATGCCGCCAAGGCGAACGATCTTTGCTTTGTGGTGGTCGATGAGAAAGAAGAGAAGCCTTGTGAGGGCGTCGGGACGATTGTGTTCAGTCCCGACAGCCAGCGGATGGCGTATTTGACCGGGGCGACCAGCAAGCAGTTTGTCGTCGTGGATGGGAAAGAAGAGAAGCCCTATGATGGCATCGGGAAAGACTCTTTGGGCTTCAGCCCCGACAGCAAGCGCGTGATTTATGTGGCCAAAACGGACAATCAGCAGGTCGCCGTGGTGGACGGGAAAGAAGAGAAGCAGTATGACGGGATTCTGCTGGGAGAAAAACCGCTATTTGATTCTCCGGAGAGTTTTCATTACCTCGCCCTGAAGGGAAAGAGTGTCTATTTGGTGGAAGAGAAGTTGAAATAAACCGCTACCCGAAAAACCCAGTATGCAACGCGATCTTTGGCGCCATCCTTTATTGACTCCAGCGGCGAAAATAAACCAAAAGTGTCAATATAAAGGACTGACCCCCTTTTTCTTTTTTGATTTGGCAAAAATAAAACTGAGAAATTGGTTCCTATCGTTGGCATTTTTGGCGTTAATTTTGAGTCCCCAACAAGCTGGAGCACAGGCTGATTACAGCCAAAACTTTGATGCCTTGCCGGTGGGAAGCGACGTAAAGGGCTGGGTTGGTTCTCTCTCAAAGTGCTGGACTGGACCGGCTCACTTCGTGGTAACGACTGGGGGGGCTTCTTCTTCCCATGCCTTTGGTCAGGCAACAGGCACAAACTTGCTCATGCTCTATACGGACGGAGTTCCTCAAGCCACCAGCGAGATGCGCTGGAGCGAAACTACCGTGGGTACAAGCGGGTCATTTATCGGAGGAGCGGCACGCTTCGACGCCATTGGGGCGAACGGATATATCGTGGACGTCTTATATAATCCGACCGGACTCACGGTTTACTTTGATAAAGTCATATCAGGCACACGTAAGGACATCGGGAAAGGAGGACGTCAATTAGCCATTAGCGGCATGGCCCCTGGCGTTAAAATTCTTCAACATTTTAAAATTACCGGCACCACGCTTTCATATGATGCATGTCTCGCTGGCGGTTCCACGCCAGCAGAAACCTCCCTTACCGATTCCAGTTTAAGCAGTGCGGGCTACTACGGTTTTTTCGTTTCGGGAAAGGCCGGCATGGAAGTGGATGATGTTTGGCTGGCCGGGGCGAAGAGCAACCTAGATTCGCAGGCCATCAGCATTGGGAATTCCAACATTTTTTATAGCCCAGGCAATTGGTTCAGCAATGGGGCAGGAGCGATGACCGCAAATAACATTCATGGCTCCGCCGCCGGCACCTCAAGCAGTACCTTTATCCAAACTCAGAATCAGGGAGCCTATCTCAAAACGGTATTTGGCGGCACAAGCCTCTCAATCTCTTTTGACCCGGATCCGCTGAAAGAAGGGAAAGTCCCTATTCAGGAATGGCCGGTACTGAGATATTATATCGATGGCAAGAGTACGAACGTACAGGTGCCACCGACGGGAAACAGTCTCACTCTCGCCACCGGCTTGGTATCTGGCAATCATACGCTGACGCTTTACACGTTACGGCTCAAGCAAAGCGGCGACAAATGGGGTGCCGATGGAAAATCTCCCACCGATGTATTCCGTTTGACAGGTCTTAAGCTTGATGACGGCGCATCCTTGTTCACGCCCGGTTTGATGCCAGGTCGGGCGCTTTACTATGGTGACAGCATTACGGATGGAGTTCGCGCGCTTGGCATGGATGCCGACTTTGCGGGTATGGATGGTACTGTGACAGCAGCCCAGTTAGTTGCCCAGTCGCTGAATTGCGAAGTGGGCATCATCGGGTTTGGTGGGCAAGCGTGGACCCACGGCGGTAGCGGCAAAGTGCCCGGATTTCTCAGTGCTTGGAATTTCTACCATAATGCGACGCCACGGGATTTCAGCCAGCCCTTGGACTACATCCTGGAAAACGAAGGCGCGAACGGAGGCTCTTCACCGGCTAATACGTCCAACTGGGTAACGGCCGTGCGCGCCTTGGGAACTACTGGAACGGACGGCATGCCGACCAAAATCATCTGCATCAGCGCGTTTAGAAATGGCAATGGGGCTGATCTTTCAATCTACAAGGCGGATCACCCCTCGGATGATCGAGTCTTCAGTGTGGATGGGGCTGCCGCCAATAATGGCCTGCTTTCCGATGAACGTTTCAGCCTGGATAATCTGCATCCCACGAAGGAGGGGCACATCTGGCTGTCTTCCCGCTTGGCGGTGCTGATCCACGACGCGCTGAATGGAAACAATGTGGCGAAAAACAACGAGAAATAAGCACTTCACTACAAAGCGGTAACTTCCGATGATCGTCTTCCGATTCCCGGCCTACGCGGCGGAAACCGGAGGGAGGGACGTGGGGCCGTTGCGCTCAGAACGGACTTCGGACTCGGGTGTCTCGCGCGCTTCCCGAGGATAGGATACCCGCCCGTGGGACATGCTCAGGATCGTGGATTTGAAGCTCGCACAGATCGTCTTCAACTCGCGCAGGTTCAGTTCGCAATCGTCGAGCTGCCCGTCCCGGACGCGCTGGGCGACGATGTCGTGGATCATCTGTTCGACGCGTGGCGGGGTCATTTTTTCCAGACTGCGCGAGGCGCTTTCCACGCAGTCCGCCAGCGAGATGATGGCGCACTCTTTGGTCTGCGGCAGCGGTCCGCTGTAACGGAAACTCTCTTCGCGCACCTCCGGGATGTCCTCCTCGCGCATGTTCATGATTTTGCCGCCGCGCCGGGCGTCTTCCTGCTGTTGCAACGCCCGTTTGTAGAAATACCAGACGAGCGTGGTGCCGTGGTGCTGGGCGATCACGTCAATGATCTGCTTTTTGAGGTGGTGCTTGAGCGCGAGGTCGATCCCCTCTTTGACGTGCGCAAGGATGATGAGCGCGCTCATGGTGGGGCTCAGTTCGTTATGCGGGTTGTTGGCGGGATCAATGTTTTCGTTGAAGTAATCGGGCTTCACCAGCTTGCCGATGTCGTGGAAGTAAGCGCAGACGCGGGCGCGGGTGGGGTTCGCGCCGATGGCTTCGGCGGCGGCTTCGGCCAGGTTGGCCACCACCAGGCTGTGGTGATAGGTGCCGGGGGCCTCGATGGTCATCCGCTTGAGCAGCGGGTGGTTCAGGTCGGTCGCTTCCAGCCAGGAAATATCCGTGGTGATCTTGAAGAGGTTTTCCAGAATGGGGAGCGCGCCGCTCACCAGAATGGCGGTGGTCACGCCGGTGGCAATCGTGGCAAAGCTCTCCTCCGCGATGGATTGCCAGTCAATGTTGCCAAAAAGCTCCAGGACAATCGGTCCAATCAATCCAAACATCAGCGCCAGCACCCAAGTGATGACCCCCACGAAAACCCCGGCCCGGATCAGGCGGCTACGCTGGCGCACTTCCAAAGTCACAAACACCGCGACGAACCCGCTGATGAGGCTTATCACAATGAAAATGGCCGGGGTGAAATAGACCGGGGAGATGGCGTTGATGAGAATGCCGCCCCAAAGGCTGACGAAGATGGCGGCGAAAATGCCGAGGTTGCGCCCCATCAGAACGGAGAGCACCAGCGGGGCGAAGGCAAAGGGGATCAGCAACGGGCCGAACGGGCGATCAATGACTCCGCTCAAGGTCAGCGCGAGGATGCCTTTGACAAACGCCAGATGGGCCAAACAAACCGAGAACACCAGAACCAACCGGGAATTGCGGGCGAACGTGCGCGGATGGTTGATCCAAAGCTGGGCCATCGCCGTCAGGGAAATGAGGAGGGTGGTGAAGAATTTCTCCACTCCCTGCATCTGTTTGCCCGTAAAGATCAGAGCCGCCATTCCGGCAGTGAACACGGCGAAAATCAGGAATTTGACCCATAGCCCGTTCTCCAAATTCTCCACGATTTCGTTGGGGTTGCGACGACGACGCTGTTTGGGCGAGGCCAATCCCTTTTTCACCAACCGCTGACGTTCAAGAAATTTGATCATACTTTGCTATGGCAATAAAAGTCCCGTTCAGGGCCGGACATCTCCCGTGCGATGGCGCTTGTAGGCGCGGACGATCTGACGGACCAGCTCGTGCCGGACCACGTCGCGCTCGCTGAAAGTGCAAAAAGAGATTCCCTCCACATCCTTGAGCGCCTGCAAGCTCTCGATGAGTCCCGAGCGCTTGTTGCCGGGGAGGTCAATCTGCGTGGTGTCCCCGGTGATGACGCACTTGGAATCCACACCGAGGCGCGTCAGGAACATGAGCATCTGCTCGGTCGTGGTGTTTTGGGCTTCGTCGAGGATGATGAACGCCTGGTTCAACGTCCGCCCCCGCATGAAGGCGAGCGGGGCAATCTCGATGATGTTGCGCTCGATATAGCGCTCGCGTTCGTCGTCATCGAGCATGTCTTGCAGGGCGTCGTAAAGCGGGCGCAGATAGGGGGCGATTTTCTCCTTGAGGTCGCCCGGCAGAAACCCGAGGGCTTCCCCGGCTTCGACGGCAGGCCGGGTGAGGATGATGCGGTTGACCTGCTCTTTTTTCAGAGCGACAAGCGCCATCGCCATTGCGAGGTAGGTCTTGCCGGTGCCCGCAGGGCCGACGCCGAAAACGAGGTCGCGCTGGGAAATCTCCTGAACATAGGCGCGCTGGGTATCCGTCTTGGGAACGATGGGAGGGCGACGGCTGGAGGTGACCAGTTTCGTGTCGAGCAACTCGTGGAGTTTAACGCCCGCATCCGGCTCCGTGACGGAACGCAGCGCGTAACCGAACTCATGGCGGCGGATGGGCATCCCGCTGCGGCGGGCGCGTTCCAACTGGTCGAAGACTTCCTTGGCGCGCTCGACATTCTCCGCAGCCCCTTCAATACGCACCCATCCCTCCCGCGTCGTCAACCGTACGGCGAGTTCGTCCTCCAAGCTCTTGAGCAGCTTTAAATCGCCCGCATACAAAGCCTGGAGTGCCCGGGCGTTTTCAAACTGCAACGTCTGACTTTCTGACATCGAATCGGTAAATTACCGTCTTACAGCATAATGGAACCGCATCTGGTGTCAAACCTTGCTGTGAACCGCTTTGGAAACAAAGAACTCGTGAAAAAGCCGTGGCAATGGCAAGGTGCGCGGCTTAACTTTTCACCCTCCGCATTTCAATGGTCCGCTCCTTCATCTTCGACATCGGCAACGTCCTCATTCCGTTCGACTTCAACCGGGCGCTCCGGCGCATCGCCACCCAGTCCCCTCTCCCGCTCACTGAGTTTCCGCCGGAAGCGAAACAACTCGCGCAAACCTATGAATCCGGCCAGATCGACCGCGCGGAATTCCTGCGGCAGGCCTTCGCTTTGCTGGAATACCGGGGCACCGAAGCCGATTTCGTAGCCGCATGGGAGGACATCTTCGTGGAAAACTTTGCCATGACGCGTCTGGTCAGTCGCCTGCGCGAACGCTATCCGCTTTACCTCCTCTCCAACACCAACGACATCCACGCCAACTATTTCGAGGCCAAATACCCGGTCTTTCAATCCTTCACCGACGCGGTCTATTCGCACCGGGCAGGCTGCATCAAGCCAGGACGCGAAATCTTCGAGATCGCCATCCGGCAATTCGACGTGGAGCCGGGCGAAACTGTCTACATCGACGACCTCCCTGCCAACATTGCCGCCGCCCGTGACCTCGGCTTCCTGGCCTTTGAATACGACCACACCCAGCACGAGTGCCTCGTGGATTACCTCGCGGAGTTGAACGTCGGAGACATTGCGGAGTAATCGGGACGCAAAAAAGCGCTCTGGCTTTCACCAGAGCGCTTTAAATTTTGTTGGGTTGATCCGTTGCGGCGATTAAGCCACGACAGCTACCGGGTCCACATTCACGCGGCGTCCTTCGCGATCGAAACGGACGGTGCCGTCAATCATGGCGAAGATCGTGTAATCCCGGCCAATGCCGACGCCACGGCCCGGCAGGAACTTTGTGCCGCGTTGGCGGATGATGATGTTGCCGGCGACCACTACCTGGCTGCCGAATTTCTTGACGCCCAAGCGTTTGCTAACGCTATCGCGCCCGTTCTTGACACTGCCCTGACCTTTTTTATGAGCCATATGAAGTTGAAAAAATTAAGCGTTGATTGCGGTGATTTTGACCTTTGTCAGCTTCTGACGATGGCCGACCGTGCGGTGATACCCCTTGCGTCGGCGATATTTGAACGCGATCACTTTATCGCCCTTGGTCTGGGCGATCACTTCGGCGTCAACGGTGGCCCCTTTGAGGGCAGTCGCGTCCGATTTGATCTCCGCGCCATTGGCGTAGAAAAGCACGTCCGAGAAATTGGTCGCGCCGCCCGGTTGGACGTCGAGTTTCTCGATTTCAATCACATCGCCAGTGGCGACCTTATACTGTTTGCCGCCGGTTTTTATAATTGCGTAAGCCATAGTCGTCTCGAAAAGAAAGGCGGAAAAGCTGCCACGCCTTCTCCTCAATGACAAGGGCTTTCTCATAAAAGTTTGCGTTTTTTCACGCGCAACACGCCCAGCCCGGCTTTTTTCAAGGGTTACAGCAGCTTCACCTTCCACAATTCCGTCCGCCACACCCCACCCTTCCAACGCGCCGAGGTGCCCGTCACCGCGACGTAAGCGCCACATACGTCTCCGATTCCAAACCGCAAGCATAGGGCATCCTAACCGCGTCAAATCTCTCCAGCAACTTTCCGGGTTGCCCTTGCCCCCATACTGCTCCATTTTACTGGCACACAACCATGCAAGACGAAATCGAACTGAGCCGGGATTGCGAGGCAATCCAAATACCGCAGGGCACAACTGTCACGCTTCCGGCGGGCACCCGCGTCAGCGTCACCCAATCCTTGGGCGGCAGCTACACCGTGGCAACGGAAGAAGGCTACCTCTACCGCATCACCAACGCCAACGCCGACGCCTTGGGATGCGAAGCCACCACCCAACCCGCCCAGAGCGAAACCACCGCCGAAGTCGATGAAGCCGCCGTCTGGGAACAACTCAAAACGTGCTACGACCCGGAAATCCCGGTCAACATCGTCGATCTCGGCCTCATCTACGACTGCGCCATCGAACGCCCGGAAAACGGCAAAGCCAAAGTTGCCGTTAAAATGACTCTCACCGCCCCCGGTTGCGGCATGGGCCCCACCATCGCCGCCGAAGCCCGGATGCGCATCGAAAGCCTCCCCGGTGTCGAAGAAGCCAACGTCGAACTCGTCTGGGACCCACCATGGGACCAATCGATGATCAGCGAGGCTGGCAAGATGAAGCTCGGCCTGATCTGAGCTTCCCCAACTCCTCCCTCAGCGCCGCCGTGCGCTTCTCAAAAAAACCCGCCAAGCCGCGAGCTGCGCCCCCGCCCAGCCAGAGGGAGATGCCACGGCAAAAGGTGCGCTTACCTTTTCATGCAGGAGCCCCCCTTTTTCATTCCGGGGCTCCCTAATTTCGTTTCGGGGGTGCCCGTTTCCCGTTGCTAACCCTCGGTGATTGTTTTGCGCTGCGAGAGCAGAGCAGGCAATGATTATTGAGCCGGGGGTTGCAACCCCCGGCTCAATAGGCGCGGGTGAGTTTGATTTTTCCCAGAACCGTTGAGTTCGTGAACGAGCTCAAGCCCCCGTGCCTCTTTGGTCTAACTTGAACAGTTGCAAGAGTCACCCACGGCTCTACACCACGGGCGAACTCGAATTACAAGGAGAAGTCTGCCATGAAAAACACCGTTGTCCATATTGGGGTGGATGTCAGTAAATCCACGCTGGATATCTTCAGTCCCTCGCGCAAAAATTGGCAGGAGGCAAATACGCCGACCGGCCATCGAGCGCTGTTAAAGAAACTCAAGCTCATGGATGCTTCGCCTCACTTGGTGTGCGAAGCCAGTGGAGGCTATGAGAAATCCTTCGCAGCAGCGCTTCACGCCGCAGACGTGGCTGTGAGCATCCTTAATCCAAGGCAGGTTCGCGACTTTGCGCGTTCGCAAGGCCGTCTGGCCAAAACCGACCGCATCGACGCCGGCGTATTGGCTGATTTTGGCGCAAAAATGCTGCCAACTCGCACTCTGCCACCGACGGCAGCGCAGCAGGAATTGGCCGAATTGATGCACCGACGCAGCCAGTTGGTCGCCTCGCGCCAGATCGAAACCAATCGACTCGAAAAAATCACACTGCCCGTGCTGCGCCGTCAGTCACAAACCCTGCTGCGCTGCCTACAGCGGCAGATCGCCCAAGTCGAAGAGTGGATTGGCAAACTGGTCAAATCCGCCGAAGAATTGGAGCGAAAGGTCAACCGTCTTACCCAAGTCCAGGGCGTGGGTAAAATCACCGCGCTCGCTGTGCTCGCTCACCTGCCCGAACTGGGAACCCTTACGGACCAAAGCGCGGCTGCGCTGGCTGGAGTAGCTCCCTTCAATCGTGATAGCGGCCAGTGGCGCGGTCAGCGTCATATCAGTGGCGGCCGCCCGGCCTTGCGGCGCGCACTCTATATGAGCGCCTTGGTTGCCGCCTTCAAAAACCCAATCCTGAGTCCCTTCTATCGCCGCCTCATCGCCAAAGGTAAACCTCCAAAAGTCGCCCTCACTGCCTTGATGCGTAAACTTATCCTCCTCTTCAACCGCCTCCTCAAAAACCCCAATCTTCTTCTTGCAAATTAAGACCGTTGCTCATTCCCATGCGTTGCTTGGGAAGGAGCGCAAACGGCGTGTGCCTTTGTGGGCACTGGGAAAACTTGCCTGTTCAGCCTACCCCACCAACTCCCGCACAAACCCCTCCGGGTCCTCCGGCGAAACCACCGCCGTCCGCTTCTCCCACCGGAGCACCACCGTGCGATTCAAGTCGGTGACATACGCCTTGTAGCGCCCCAGCCGCTTGCTCCAGAACCAACCGCTGAACGAAAGCATCCCGCCGTTGCCGCAGATGCGCAGGCTGCGATTCATGACCTTCGGTTCTGACGTAACGGAAACAAGCCCCTCGCGCGGCAGTCGCGTCGCCCAAAACAGCCGGTGCACCAAAATCGCATTGGGCGTGACCGTGTAGCCGCGAATCGTAAACAGCGCCGTTCCCAACACCAAACCAGCAAACAGGGCCAAAGGCACATAAGCCACCGAACGCGGACCAGGCAGCGTCGTTATCCATCCCCCCACCCCCAGCACAAGTCCAACGCTCAACACCGAAACCCACACCAAACACTTCCCCCAAGGTGCCCGAAAAGTTTTCATAGAAAGTGTCATTATAGCACAGCCGTCAATCGCTCCTCGGTGCTCCTTCCCTACTTTGCGCGCCCCCTTTTTATACCAACTTCACCCCATTGCACTCTTACGCGCCGATTGATATATTAACCGCGTAAAAAGGAACCTTATGAGACTCGATAAACTGACGGCTAAAATGCAGGAGGCGCTCTCTGCAGCACAGGAAACTGCCGCAACTCTAGGAATCGCCGAACTCGACTCCGAGCAAGTGGTCCTCACCCTGCTCGAACAACCCGAAGGCGTCACCCGTCCCCTACTCGACAAAATGGGCATCGCCATCGCCCCGCTTCAGACCCAACTCAAAGCCGAAATCGCCCGGCGACCCCGCGTCCAAGGCGGGGTCCAAGTCTTCATCGGCAACGAACTTCGCTCCACCATTGAAGCCGCCGAGCAGGAAATGAAGCGCATGCAGGACGAGTTCCTGAGCGCCGAACACTTCCTCCTCGCTGTCGTCGAAGGCAAAACCACGGCGGGCCGCTTCCTCAAGGAATCCGGCGTCACCAAAGACCGCCTCATGCAGGCCCTCCAGCAAGTACGGGGCTCCCAGCGCGTCACCGACCAAAACCCCGAGGGCAAATACCAGACACTGGAAAAATATGGGCGCGACCTCACCGAAATAGCTCGCCGGGGCAAAATCGACCCTGTCATTGGTCGCGACAACGAGATCCGACGCGTCATGCAAGTCCTCTCGCGCCGCACCAAAAACAACCCCGTTCTCATCGGTGAACCGGGGGTCGGCAAAACCGCCATCGTCGAAGGCCTCGCCCGCCGCATCGTCAGCGGCGACGTCCCCGAGTCCCTCAAAAACAAACGCATCATCGCCCTGGACATCGGCTCCATGCTCGCCGGAGCCAAATTCCGCGGCGAATTCGAGGACCGCCTCAAAGCATTCCTGAAAGAAGTCACCGACTCCCAAGGCGAAGTCATCCTCTTCATCGACGAACTCCACACCATCGTCGGCGCGGGCGCGGCGGAGGGAGCCGTGGATGCCTCCAACATGCTCAAGCCCCAGCTTGCGCGCGGCGAACTCCGCACCATCGGCGCCACCACCCTCAACGAATACCGCAAATACATCGAAAAAGACGCCGCCCTCGAACGTCGCTTCCAGCCCGTCCAAGTCGATGAGCCAAGCCTGGAAGACACCATCGCCATCCTGCGCGGCTTGAAAGAACGCTACGAAAACCACCACCATGTCCGCATCCAAGATGCAGCCCTCGTCGCCGCTGCCACGCTCTCCCACCGTTACATAACAGACCGTTTCCTGCCCGACAAAGCCGTCGATCTGATGGACGAAGCCGCCTCTCGACTCAAAATCGAACTCGACTCCATGCCCACCGAAATCGACCAGATCGAGCGGCAAATCATGCAGCTTGAAATGGAGCGCCAGGCGCTGAAAAAAGAGAAGGACGAAGCCAGCCGCGACCGCCTCTCCAAGATCGAAAAAGAACTCGCCGACCTACGCGAACAAAGCGCCCGTATGAAAGCCCAGTGGCAGAGCGAAAAAGGAGAGATCGACAAATCCAGCAAACTCTCCGCAAAACTTGAAGCTCTACGCATCGAACAAGAACAGCTGGAACGCCGGGGTGAACTCACAAAAGCGAGCGAAATCAAGTATGACCGGATTCCCAAGTTGACCCGCGAGCTTGAGGAACACAAAACCAAGCTCGGCACCATGCAGGGCGATGGACGCCAGATGCTCAAGGAAGAAGTCACCGAGGAAGACATCGCCGAAGTCGTCTCAAGCTGGACTGGCATCCCCGTCTCCCGCCTGCAGGAAGGCGAACGCGAAAAACTCGTCCACATGGAGGCGCGCCTGGGCCAGCGCGTCATCGGTCAACGCAAAGCCATCACCGCAGTCGCTAATGCCGTCCGACGCGCCCGCAGCGGCCTAGGCGACCCCAACCGCCCCATCGGCTCCTTCATCTTCCTCGGCCCCACTGGCGTCGGCAAAACCGAACTCGCCCGCGCCCTCGCCGAATTCCTCTTCGACGACGAAGCCAACATGATCCGCATCGACATGAGCGAATACATGGAGAAACACACCGTCGCCCGCTTGATCGGAGCGCCTCCCGGCTACGTCGGCTACGAAGAAGGTGGGCAACTCTCCGAAGCCGTCCGGCGCAAGCCTTACTCCGTCGTCCTCTTCGACGAAATCGAGAAAGCCCACCACGACGTTTTCAACGTCCTGCTCCAGGTCCTCGACGACGGCCGCATCACAGATGGCCAGGGCCGCACCGTCGATTTCAAAAACACCGTCATCATCATGACCTCCAACATCGGCTCCCAAGCCCTTCTGGAGGATGACAACACCGAACAGCGCGAAGCCGCCGTCATGGACGCCCTGCGCGCCCACTTCCGTCCCGAATTCCTCAACCGCGTGGACGAAATCGTCATGTTCGACCGCCTCAGCGATGCCGATCTCAAGCAAATCGTCGCCATCCAAATTCATCGCGTCGCCGCACACCTCGAAGAGCGCAACATCCGTCTCACCGTCACCGAAAAAGCCCAGGAATTCCTCGCCCAGGAAGGCTACGATCCCGTTTATGGCGCGCGCCCGCTCAAACGCGCCATCCAACGCGCTCTGCTCGACCCATTAAGCTTGGAACTCCTCGAAGGCCGCTTCAAGGACGGCGACACCATCCGCGTGGATGTTGCCGAGGGACGCGTAGTCTTCAAGAAAAAGTAGCAGAATGTCCGTATGCCTAAATTTCACCACATCTTGTCCGCTATTTATTCATAGAGAGTGAACGAATCACCTCCCACACGGGTCTAAGCCAGTGAAAAGAAGCTTCCCTGCCATCCATGGCACGGCTCCTGCTTTCCAATAATCAAAGAACCAACCAGCTTATGAAAAAAATCCTACACAAAGCCCATCAATCGGTTCAAAACCTCGGCGATCTTATCCAACTGGTAAGCAGTTGCAGCCGCAGCAAAAGCGAAACCATCGCCGCCGTGGCCGACCTGTTAGAGCGCGGACGCATCCGGTTTCAGAGCGAAGGCCACAAAGTGCGCGCGCACGTTTGCTAGGTCGCGTACCAGAGAATGGCAAAGTAATGGCAAACCGTCCCCGTGAGCACAAACAGGTGCCACACGAAATGGCTGAAAGCCCAGTTTTTTTTAACATAAAACACCACACCCACCGTGTAGGCGATCCCGCCGCCAGCCAGCCATAGCAGCCCCGGCAGCGGAAGATTTGTCACCAATTGCCGCCCCACAATCACAATCAGCCAGCCCATCCCGACATAAAGCGACAAAGAAAGCTTCGGGTGACGCACCCCGTGGATCGACTTCAAGATCACCCCCGCCAGCGCAATCGTCCAGACCAACCCCAGAAGTGTCCATCCCTCCGTCCCCCGGAGCACGGAGAGCGTAAAAGGCGTGTAGGTTCCCGCGATGAGGAGAAAAATTGCCGCATGGTCGATCACCTCGCACACCTCCTTGGCCTTGCCGGGAGGCAGCGCGTGATAAATCGTAGAACACAAATAAAGCAAAGCCGCCGTCACCGAAAAAACGAGCCCCCCGATCAGCGCCACCCCTCCCCCGTGACGGAGTGCCGCATCCACCAGGAAAGGTAACCCGACCAGCGCCCCCACAAACCCGGCCCCGTGGCTCAACGTGTGAGCCAACTCTTCCATGCGCGAATATTCTCGGGGTGTTTTTTCAATAGTCTGGTTCACAGCGCCGCATCCTAATCACCCTGAAGCAAAAAACCAATCCGGGTTTTCCCTGAAATCTGCGTCAATCTGCAAAATCTGCGGACCGCCTCCCTCATTTTCCTGAGAAGCACTCTTTACAAACCGAAAACCCTCCGCCATATTCCCCGCCCTCATGCTTCCGATTTTCATCAACATCCTTCTGGTCGTCAACGTCCTCATCTGCTTCCTGCTCATTCTCTTAACCTTGATGCAGCGGCCCAAAAACGAAGGGCTCGGCGCAGCCTTTGGCGGCGGGATGACAGAAAACCTCTTCGGCGCCGACACCACCAACGTCCTCGCCAAAGCGACCCGCGTGCTGGGCGGCTCCTTCTTCGCCATCACCCTGCTCCTCTCCGTCCTCTACTCCTACCAGGCCAATTCCCCTAGCTCCGTTCAAGCCCGGTTGGCCAGCAAACCGCTCCCGGCACCTGAAACGGCTGAGCAGAAAAAAGAATCTGAGGCGAAAAAAACGATTACGGATACTCTCAATCGCGAGATAGAAAAAGCTAGGCAGGCGACTCCCGCTGAAACTCCGGCTACGGCAAAATAGCCAAAAATCGCTCTCGAAAAAACCCGAGAACCGTGCGAAGACGCCGGGTGAAATTGAAACCGTTATTCACCCTTTCGCTTGTCCTCATCTGCCTTCTCTTGGCAGGCTGTGGCACATCCTTCCAACGCGCCGACCTCATTTTTCTCAACGGTGCGGAGCCGGAAACGCTCGATCCCGCCCTGATTACCGGCCAGCCCGAAGGCCGTATTGCCAACTCTCTCTTTGAAGGGCTCACATCCTTCAATGCCGCCGCCCAGCCCATTCCCGGCGTCGCCGAACGCTGGGAAATCAGCCTGGACGGCCTCGTCTATACCTTTCACCTCCGCCCCGACGCCCGTTGGAGCAACGGCGACCCCGTGACCGCCGACGATTTCCTCTGCTCCTGGCGTCGCGTCCTCGCACCGGAAACCGGCTCCGAATACGCCTCCCAACTCTTCCACGTCCGCAACGGACGCCCCTTCAACGAAGGCAAGCTCCGCGACTTCACCCAGGTCGGCGTCCGCGTCCTCGACCCCGCCACCCTGCAAGTCACCCTGGAAAATCCTACCCCCTACTTCCTCGACCTCTGCGCCTTCACCACCCTTCTGCCGGTCCACACCCCCTCCGTCGAACGCTTTCCCGACGACTGGACCAAACCACCCCGCCTCATCTCCAACGGCGCCTACACCCTCACCGAGTGGCGCATCAACGACCGCATCCGGCTCACCCGCAATCCCCATTACTGGAACCGCGCCCACGTCGCCATGCGCACCGTGGACATCCTCCCCATCAGCAAAGCCAACACCGCCTTCAACTTCTACGCCGCAGGCCAGGCCGATCTCATGATGGACAAGGGGCTCGTCCCCAACCAACTTCTGGACGAACTCAAAAAGCGCCCGGACTTCCACGCCGCCCCTTTCTTGGGGGTCTATTTCCTCCGTTTCAACTGCACCCGTCCGCCTTTCCATGACTTTCGCGTCCGTAAGGCATTTTCATTTGTCGTTGATAAACAGATTCTTGTGGACAAAATTACGCGTGCCGGGGAAAAACAAGCTTTTAGCCTGACGCCCCCTGGCACCGGCGGTTACGAACCCCCTCCGGGCCTCCCACGCGACCTTAAACAAGCCCGCCGTCTGCTGGCCGAAGCGGGCTATCCAAGCGGCAAAGGCTTCCCCCGCATCAGCTACCTCTACAGCGAAGGCGAACTCAACGAGGACCTCGCCGTCGAACTCCAAGCCATGTTCCAGCGCGAACTCGGCGTCACCATCGACCTCCAGCGTCAGGAATGGAAAGTCTATCTGCGCTCCATGAGCAGCCTCGACTACGACCTCTGCCGCGCCTCCTGGGTCGGCGACTATAACGACCCAAACACCTTCCTTGGCTGCTTCGTCACCGGCGACGGTAACAACCGCACCGGCTGGAGCAACCCCGCCTACGACACCCTCCTCGCCCAAGCCGCCCGCGAGCCGGACCGCACCCGCCGTTTCGCCCTCTTCGCCCAAGCCGAACACCTCCTTATCACCCAAGACGCCCCCATCTGCCCCCTCTACTACTACGTCGGCATCCAGTTCTACGACAGCACGCGCTTAGGCGGCATCCAAGCCAACCTTCTGGACGAGCACCCGCTCAAAGCGATGTATTGGAAAGATCGGCAGCATTAACGCCCTTGTCTAACCACGCATCCCGGTTCAAAATCATTCCTTTTAATGGATCGCTTCATCTACCTTCTCTATCGCGCACTGTGCCGCCTCATCTCGCTGCCGCCCATCGGCATCGTTTTCCGCATCGGGGCCACCCTCGGATGGCTGGCCTATTGGATTCTCGGCTCCTACCGGCGATTGGTTATCGACAACATGACCCTCGCCTTCGGCGCAGAAAAATCACCCAGAGAAATCCGACGCATGACCCGCGAGCACCTCGTCCGACTCGGCGGCAACCTCTTTTCCGCCGTTAAACTCGCCACGATGCCCGGCGAGGAAATCCGCAAGCATGTGCAGATCGAAGGCCTCGATTTCCTCAAAGATGTCGTTGCAAACCCGCCCGGTGCCGTCTTCGTCATCACCCATCTCGGCAACTGGGAAGTGCTGGCCCAGATGGGACCGCTCTATTTCCCATGTCAAACCGCCACCATCTATCAGCGACTGGGCAATCCCTACATCGACGCTGACATCCGCGCCGCCCGCTCCCGGCTCGGATTGGAGCCGCTGGAACGCAAAGAAGGCTTTCAGCGCGCCACCACGCTCGTCCGCGAAGGCGGAGCCGTGGGTGTCCTCGTGGACCAACACGCTGGCGATGCCGGCATCTGGTGCCCGTTCTTCGGGCGACTCGCCTCCACCTCTCCCCTCGCCTCCACCCTCGCCCTGCGCACCGGCGCGACACTTTTAACCACCGCCGTTTACACGGAAAAAGCGGGCTACTGGCGGATGGTCATCGAACGACCCGCTCTCAGCGACACCCATGATCCCGCCCTCCTCACTGCGGAACTCAACCTTGCCATCGAGCAACAAATCCGCCGCGCCCCGGCGGACTGGTTCTGGGTCCACAACCGCTGGAAAACCCCCAACCCGAACTTCCTTCTCTCTCACTACAAACGCGGCGTGACCTTGCCTGCCGGATTCGATCCCGCCACGCTCAAGCCCTTCAATATCGTCGTCCGCTCCAGCAACTGGCTTGGAGACGCCGTTATGAGCACCCCTGCCGTGCAAGCCCTCAAGCATGGTCGGCCCGATGCCCTCCTCACTGTCCTCGTCAAAGCCAAACTCGCCGACTACTGGCGGCGCATCCCTGAAGTGGATGAAGTACTCACCATCGAGCCAAAGGACTCCGTCTGGAACGTCGCTAGCAAACTACGGGGCAAATTCGACGTTGCCATCGTCCTGCCCAACTCCATCCGCTCCGCCCTGGAACCGTGGCTCGCGGGCATCCCCCGGCGCGTCGGCTACGTGGCAAAATGGCGGCGCTGGCTGCTCGACCAACCCCTGCTCGTTTCCACGAAAAAGCCGACGACACCCGCCCCCGCCCCGCACCAAGTCTTCCACTATCTCAAACTGGTTCAATGGATGGGAGCCGAAATCGGCCAGCCCGACCTCGCCAGCTTCTTCCCCACCGCTGCTCGCAAAACCGTTTCCGGCAGCCTCATCAAAATCGGCCTCTGCCCCGGCGCCGAATACGGCCCGGCCAAACGCTGGCAGCCGGAACGCTTCGCGCAGACCGCCAACGCCGTCTCCGCCCAATGCGACTGCGAATGGGTGCTCTTTGGCGTCGCGGGCGACGCCTCTCTCGGCGACGAAATCTCACGGCAGATCACTGGCAAGCAAACCAACCTCATCGGTAAAACCACACTCGCGGAATTGATGGACCGCCTCAGCGAATGCGCCGCGCTCCTCACCAACGACACCGGCACCATGCACCTAGCCGCCGCCCTGGGCATCCCCACCGTCGCCATCTTCGGCTCCACCGAACCGCAACTCACCGCCCCCCTCGGCCCCGGCCACCGCATCCTGCGGCATCAAGTCGAATGCAGTCCATGCTTCCTGCGCGATTGCCCGCTCGATTTCCGCTGCATGAACGCCGTCACCATGGAAGAAGCCGCACAAGCCGTCCTGGAAATCCTTCGTCCGGCGCTTCAGCGCCAATAGTAATGCCACGCGTATTTTAACTCGATGCTCTTGCCTGCTTCGAGTTGCTGTTTCCATGTGATGCGTCCGATGCCGTTAAAATGGCTCCACCAACTGGGCCAGTTCCACCATTTCCGCCAGGGCGTATTGTCGTCTGTGGGCTCGTAGCTGGAATCTTCCAACACATTCACCATCTCGATTTTGCCATCCTGCCCTGCCTCGGTAATATTACCCAGCACATGACGCACAACTTCCAGGTCAACCGCCTGATTGCGATAATTGGTTAGCGTCACTGTGCCGGAGAGGTCTAGACGCATATAGTTGTCCCCGTCCCATTTGATTGCGTTTGGGATGCGCTGGATTTCGTTTTCGGTTTTCTTAACCTGAATGTCCACCGCAGTGGTGACAGCCAAATCACTGGAACCGCCTTTCGGAGTGTAAGTCATCAGTCCCTGGCCGAGCACTTGATTATCACTCACAATCAGAGCGGGTGCCGTTGTGAACGGGGAATCGCTGGTGTTCTTCAGTCGAATCTTGTGCATCACCTTTGGCGCGCTCAACAGTCGCGCAAGTTCGCTTTGCTGCTGGCTGTTAAATTGCTGCCAGACGTGCACTGGCGGGGCAAAAGGTATATCGAGCACATAGATGTCGCGGTAAGGCACCTTAGACTCTGCGACCGGCACTACCATTCGCTCTCCTTTTTTTAATGTCACATGCTTGACCGTGAAAACGTGCAAATCCTGAACCTGATCCATCCCTGCAACTTCGGGTCCAAGGTTGGCCTGCGGCGGTGCCTCGTTCATCCTCGGAGCCTGGGTCATTATGGCATTTGAAAGCATCTGCCCCGAAGTTGCTCCCTGCTCCCGAAAATATTGTGACAGCCGGGCCTGACTCTGCTGCAACGCCATCGGGTCCACCGTATCCTTGAATTGAAAGGTGGGCACGCCCACGACCAGATGGCAGGTGACATCGTCCATGTCCGTCAATTCATTCAATAAGGTCGCCTGCAATTTCACCGTGGCATTTCCCTGTCCGTCGATGCTGATTTTGTATTCGGGAATCCAGCGGATGCCGCGCTGTAAATACATCAACCCTATTTCTGCGGAGCCTTCCTGTTTGCGGTTTTTCCAGTCAAGCCGCAGCGTCAGCAGATTCCTAAACTCGACATTGCTGCACGCATTCTTTGGCGGTTCTTTGAATGTCACATCCTGAATTCTTTCCAGTTTGACCGCTTTAATGCCATCTGCGGTCTTCAGCATTACAATACTGCCTTTTTGCGGCAGCAAATCCCCGCTATTGGGAGGGGCTGAAGCCTCCAATTCTTTGGAACTGCGCTCGGTCAGGCCGATAATCGTCGCAGGATAGGAGAGTGGTTGTTGCACGTTAGATGCCGGTGTCTCTGTCACCATCACCATAGCGCCGGGATTTGCCTCAATGAGTTCCTGAATGCTCAAAGGGGTTCGCTCCACAGCCACGCGCCGTTGGCCAGCGGTGACCGCGCTGAGTTTCACATCCTTCTCAACCACAAACGGCCAGAACGTGCCAAGAACCGGCGACGGCAGATAATCCATCAAGACATTCCCATTGGCATCGGTCGGCATCCGGCCTTGGTGTAAAACAAAGGCGTTGCCGTCCTTAAAAACCGTGATCTCTTTAACTGGCATTTGCGCGAGGGCGCTCAAAGCGGGCGCATCCTCCCGCGCAATGCAATGGGTATTTGATAAAATGAAGAGCAGCACTGCAAGAGCCGTTGGCAGACCTATTTTTTTCATAAAAACCTCCATAAAACGGGACGAAAACATCCACTATTTTAGAGTATTTTCAACATGATATAAGGCAAGCTTTTTGCAATGTGTCGCCTTATGGGATGGCAGTGAATACGCATTGCTCCCTTTCGCTTCACCTTTTACCAAGCACAAGATGTAGATTATTACCCGCTGATCTCCCAAAGCGCCTTCGTCACCGCCTGAATTTCCTCGGCCTTGTGAACTGCTGAGAGCGTCAGGCGCAGCCGCGCCGTCCCGCGCGCCACCGTCGGATACCGGATCGCCGGAATAAAAAATCCGCGCTCAAAAAATAGCTTCGCAGCCTCCAGCGCTGCTGTCTCCTCGCCAAGCATCACCGGGACAATCGCGCTCTGCAACTTCTCCGGCGTCAGCCCCGGTGGAAGCCCCTCCGCGAGGATTTTTAAATTCTCCCACAACTGCCGTCTCCGTGCTTCGCCCGCTGGGCTTGCCAAAAATACCACGGAAGCCAGAGCCGCCGCCGCCAGAGCCGCAGGAGGCGCGGTGGAATACACAAACGAGCGCGCCCGGTTGATGAGCCAGTCGATCAACACCCGGCTGCCGCAAACATACCCTCCGCTCACGCCAAGCGCCTTGCTCAGCGTCCCCATCTGAATATCAATCCGCCCTGCCAACCCCAGGCGCTCCGCTAACCCGCGCCCATTCTCACCAATCACCCCAACGGCATGCGCTTCATCCAGCATCAGCAACGCCCCATAGCGGTCCTTCAACTCCACAATCTCCGCCAGCGGCGCGCGGTCGCCATCCATACTGAAAACCGATTCCGTCACCACCACCACCCGCGCCTTGGGATACTCCTGTCGCGCCCACTCCAAATGGCTCTCCAACTTCTCCACTTGATTGTGGGGAAACACCCGAATCACCGCGCCGCTCAACCGCGCCCCGTCGATCAACGACGCGTGCGCCAGCTTATCGAGAATGATCACATCTTCCTTGCCCGCCAGTGCATTGAGCGTCCCCAACGCCGTCGCGTAGCCGCTCGAAAAACTCAGCGCCGCTTCCGCGCGCTTGAACTCCGCCAGCTTCTGCTCCAGCGCCAAATGCGGCGCAAGCGTCCCGCAAACCAGCCGCGAAGCCGTCGCGCCGACTCCGTATTCGTCAATCGCCCGCTTGGCAGCCTCCCTCAAGAACGGCTCCCCGGCCAATCCAAGGTAGTCGTTCGAGGAAAAGTTAACCAACTCGCGCCCGGCGTAAGACATCACCGTTCCAGGCTGCGACTCCACCTCGCGCAACCGTCTCAGCAACGACTGTTGCTTGAGCACATCGAGTTCTTCTTCGAATTGGCGCGGCATGAAAAGTTTGGGTTAAAGCGAAAGTCCCCAAGCAAGCAGAGAACACGAATCCTGCCATAGCCAGGAGCGCCTATGGTCGCCCAACACCACCGCAATCACCTCACGCCCATGATTGCTGCCGCTGGAAATCAGACAATGCCCGGCTGCCTGGGTGTATCCCGTTTTCATCCCCGTGCAGAAAGGATAATCACGCAATACGAGATTCGTATTTTTGAACTCCTCCACCCGTCCGTCGTAAAACCGAAAATCAAGGCTCTTGGTCGAAACAATCGTGCGAATGGTGGCGCTCCGGTAAGCCGCCAGCGCAAGCTTTGTCATATCGCGCGCCGTGGAATACTGGCCCGGTGCGGGCAAACCGTTGGGATTCACAAAATGCGAATGCCGCATCCCGAGTTCCATCGCCTTCGCATTCATCTTCTCCGCGAACTCCTCCACACTCCCCGCGTTGTCACGGGCTAACGCGCAAGCTACGTCGTTCACGCTGTGAACCAGCAATACCCGCAGCAACTCCCTACGCGTGTACACCTCCCCCGGCTTGACTCCGAGCTTCACCGGCTCCACCCGCGTATCGCTTGCCCGTATCATCACCAACTTGTCGAGGTCCCCCTCTTGAATGATTACGAGCGCCGTCAAAAGCTTCTGCGTACTGGCGGGAGGCCTCTGTTCATCCGCGTTCTTTTCGTAGAGCACTTGGCCACTCACCGCATTCGCTACCAGCACGGACTCCGCACGCGTCCGGGGCGTCATCCCCAAGGGATCCACAGTCGCCGCCGGGGCATCATCCGTCGAGTCGGCATGCGAACTTTTGGACTTCTTCTTCATCACGGCATTCGCAGGCAACGCCATCACAGCCAACCCGGCGCTGAACACTCCTAATCGAATCAATTTAAAATACATCGGTATAATGGCTCCCTTGCAACGAGACATTCGCACGCAACGGAGAGTTCTTATTCTTTACTCCCCTTAATCTGTTTTTCAACCAGTGAATCGGGAGCCGCCCCTAAATCGAGCGCCCGATAGTAATGGCGGCGAGCCAGTTCCACCATCGGTGGGGTTCCCTGAAGATAAACCACCGCGAGATTGAAATGGGCGTCCGCCAGCGTCTCGTCCAGTTCCAGCGCCCGCTGCAATTCCGCCTCCGCCCCATCCCGCCAGCCTTTGCGTCCCACCGTTACCCCCAGATAACTGTGCGCCTTCGCATTGCGCGGCTCCAGCAATACCGCTTGGGAAAGCGCCGCCAGCGCCGCATCCAGCTTCCCCGTCTCACACGCCAGCACCCCTAAGGTCAACCATGCCTGCGCCAACTCCGGATTCACCTGCGTCGCCCGTTTGAGGTGTTTCTCCGCCTCCGCGAAATGTTGGGTGTGGAAATCCAGCGAACCAAGTTCTACCAACGCCGCCACGTTCTCTGGCTCTGCCGCGAGGACTTTCTCCAACCGGGCGCGCGCTGCCACCTCCGGCGAATCTGCGGCCAGAGCGCAAGCGCCCCACGCCGCAAAAGCCACAAGAATCAGGCGCGTTTTCACAGGAAAAGACTACGCCCCGAGTTGCCGCGAACGTTCCGTAGCCGCTCTCACCGCGCTCAAAAACGCCGAGCGCACCCCGTTGGCTTCCAATTCCTCCAACCCGGCAATCGTCGTCCCACCGGGGCTGGTCACCTGATCCTTGAGCGCCGCAGGATGCAGCCCTGTGGAGAGCACCATCCCCGCCGCGCCCGCCACCGTTTGCGCTGCCAATTGCAACGCGAGATCGCGCGGAAGCCCCATCAACACCCCTCCATCCGCCAGCGCCTCAATCACGAGATAAACATAAGCTGGACCGCTGCCGCTCAGACCGGTCACAGCGTCCATGAGAGCCTCCTTCACCTGAACCGCGCGACCCACAGCAGAAAAAATCATGGAAACCAATGCCGCGTCCTCGGGCGTCGCTGTGCTGCCCGTGGCGAAAGCCGCCGCCCCTTGGTGAATCAGCGCCGGAGTATTTGGCATCACCCGCACCACGCGAGCTTTTGCGCCCGCCGCCGCCTCCAGCTTGGCCAGCGAAAGCCCCGCCACAATGGAAATCACCAGTTTCTCCGACAACGCATCGCCCAGCGCGCGCAACGCCGCGAGCGCATCCGCCGGTTTCACGCAAAGCACGATGGCCTCCACTGTGGCAACCAGTTCAGCGGCATCCACTGCGACCGTCACGCCCGTCTTCTGTGCCAGCGCTGCCGAAGCTACCGGAACACAATCATACACAAAAACGGACTTCGCCGGGCAAACTCCGGCCTCCACCACACCGCCCACCAAGGCAGTCGCCATTTTGCCGCAACCGAGAAAACCTAGTTTCATGGCACTAGGAATAACTGCAGAACTCCCCCAGGGAAATCAGAAAAATGCAAACCTCACATCTGTCTGCCCAAAAATCTGCCGTTATATCGCATGGAAGCAATATCCGTTTTTTGGCCACGTCATTGCAGTTTTCGGGGTAAAGTTTTGACATCCCATAGCATTCCCGCTCCATTTTCCTCTCTCCCATGCCGAAAACCACTAGAAATCCCGCCGAAGCGTCCGCTGCCCAAGCCGTCCCGACACCCATTTCGCGCTCCGAACACTGGACGGTCGCGGCTTTTCTCCTGGCCGCATTCCTCCTGCGTTGCTTCTACATCTTCCGCTTCCGGTATGACAGCGACGAACCGCAGCATCTCCACACCACCTGGGGCTGGACGCAGGGGATACTGCAATACCGCGACTTCTTCGACAACCACACCCCCCTCTTTCACATCCTTTTCTCGCCGCTCGTCGCTGCGTTGGGCGAACGTGCAGACATCCTGACCTACATGCGCTTTGCCATGGTGCCGCTCTGGTTTGTAGCACTCTGGGCCGTATGGCATCTCGGGAGCCGACTTTATTCCCGGCGCGCAGGCCTCTGGACCACCGTCTTCATCGCCCTCCTGCCCTGGTGGTTCTTCCCCGCGCTGGAATACCGGACGGACAACCTCTGGGCTCCCCTCTGGCTTTGTGCCTTGGCTGTCCTGCTCACGGGTCGCCTGACCCTGCTCCGCGCCTTTGCGGGCGGGTTCCTCCTCGGCATCTGCGCCTGCGCCTCGATGAAGACGAGTTTGTTGCTCGCCGTCTCCGCCATGACTGCCGTGCTTGCCTCGCAGATTGGCGCCCGGCGTTTCGACCAAGCTGCGCTTGTCCGTCTCCTCAAGCTCGCGCTCCCGCTTCTCGCAGGGTTGATTATCGTGCCTGGCGCTGTCTGCGCCTTTTTTGCAGCCAAAGGATGCTGGGCGGATTTTTACTACGGCGTCATCGGCCACAACCTGATAATCGGCGTGGATGCCAAAACTCATCCTTGGTATCAGCGGCTCGCCTTCCCCATTGCGCTCCCTATCCTGCTTTACCTCGCCGCACGCCTTCCCCGGCCCGCCAACACGGCATTAACCGTCCGCCAGACCTTCCTCTTCCTGTTCGCCGGACTTTACTACACCGCCCTTGACAGCTTTTGGGCTTTGGAAACCCGCCAGGATTACCTTCCCTTCTACCCCGTGGCGCTCCTCGCCCTCACTCCTCTCCTCCTCCTGCACGTGGAAAACGTCGGCAAAATTGCCAGGCAAACCGCCCTTCTCTCCCTCGTCGCTGTTATAGAAATCACGATCCTCCTCGTTGGACGTTCTCCGTTTTACGACGGCACCCGCAACGAACAGGAAATCCTCCGAGAAGTCCTCGCCCTCACCCGCCCCGGTGAATACGTCATGGACTTCAAAGGCGAATGCGTCTTCCGCCGCCGCGCCTTCCATTACGTCATCGAGCCCCTCACTTACCACCGGATGAAGCTTAAGCTCATCAAAGACACGGTCCCGCAAGACATGGTGGAAAAAAACGTCTGCGTCGTCGTCAACCGCTACCGCTGGTATCAGCCAGATACCCGGAAGTTTTTACGGGAGAACTACCTTAACATCGGTCAGGTGCGCGTAGCGGGGCACTTCATTGCGGAAAACGAAACCACTCCGGGTAATGCAATCACATTCCCTGTCGCCGTGTCCGCCCAGTATGTCCTCCAAGCTGATGGTCAGGCCGTTCAAGGTCTCTTGGACGGACAGCCCTACACCGGCGCTCGCGAACTCGCTCCCGGCTCCCACACCTTTCTGCCCAATGGCTCCTACCACCGCCTCGTACTGATGTGGGCCCGCGTCGCTGAAGTCGGGTACAGCCCCAGTATGAACCAAGAATTGCAATTTGAACGATAAAAGGAATCGCCGCAAAAAGTCCAGGGACATGGTAGTGGCTCAGTTTTTTCCTGGCTTCCTGTTTTCCTGATTCATTCTCCTCTCATTCGCTCTGTTTTTGCGTCTCTTGCGCCTTTTTGCGGCTATCTTTTAGCGTGAATTGCCTTTCCAAACCGTGCAGGATCATAAGTTCTTATGAGTTCCAACGTCCGTGTTCGCTTCGCCCCCTCGCCCACCGGCTACCTCCATGTCGGCGGTGCCCGCACCGCTCTTTTCAACTGGCTCTACGCCCGCCACACCGGCGGCACGTTCATTCTGCGGATTGAGGACACCGACAAAGCCCGCAATACCGCCGAAGCTACACAGGCCATTTACGACGGCCTGAAATGGCTGGGACTCGACTGGGATGAAGGCCCGTTTAAAGGCGGCGACCACGGCCCTTACTTCCAAAGCGAGCGCGAGGACATCTACCTGCGCTACTTCAATCAGCTCAAAGACTCCGGACACCTCTACGAAGACGGCGGTGCATGGCGGTTTCGATCCCATCGGAAAGTCGTCGTTCTGGATGACCTCGTTTGCGGCCACATCGAGTTCGACCTCTCCAATCCCGAGACGCATCCCGACATCACCATCCGACGACCCGATGGCGGCTGGATTTTCCACTTCGTCAATGTCGTGGACGACCTCGAGATGCGCATGACCCACGTCATCCGAGGCGAAGATCACCTTTCCAACACGCCCAAGCACCTCGAACTTTACGAGGCGCTCGGCGCGCAACCACCACGGTTTGCCCACATCCCGCTGATCCTCAACCGTAACGGCTCCAAAATGAGCAAGCGCGATCAGGGGGCCGCGGTGGGAAGTTACATCGCGGACGGTTTTGCCCCGGAAGCGGTGGTCAACTATCTCTGCCTGCTCGGCTGGTCACCCAAGGACAACCGAGAAATTCTCGATATTCACGAGATCATCGAGCGCTTCGATCTTCCTAACATCAACCGCCGCGCCGCCTCCTACGATATGGAAAAGTGCCACTGGATGAACACCCAGTATCTTCTCCACATGAGCCTGGAGCGGTTCGCCGAATTGAGCCTCCCGTTCATCCAAAAGGCAGGCATCCCCTACGGTAGCGATGAAGCGCTCAAAGCTGTCCTTGCCATCGTCAAGGAAAAGACCAAGCAACTCCACGAAGTCCCCGACCGCATCAGCTTCTTCTTCACTGAGGACTACGCCTTTGAGGAAGAAGCCGTGGAAAAAGCGCTTCGCGTCCCCGGCGCACTCGACAAACTCCTCGTCCTTGCCGCCCGCTACGAAGCGAGTGAACTCTGGACGGCGGAATCCATCGAAGCCACGCTCAAAGCCACCGCCACGGAAGCGGGATGGAAACCCAAAGAGTTGATCCACCCGGCACGCATCGCCGTCAGCGGGCGCTCCGTGGGCCCCAGCCTCTATCACATGATGGAAGTCCTCGGCAAAGAGCGCACCGTCGCCCGGATGCGCAAGGCGGCGGTGCGGTTTGCGTAACTTATCCCTCTTGCTCGCATGCACAAAATCGCCGCCATTTTCGCCAACCTGCTTCTCGCCGCCTTCCCCACCGCATCCTTTTCCGAGGGATCACAACCGGCAAAGGCAGCGCCATCCATCCCCACCATTCCCTTGTGGCCCGATGGAAAAATGCCAGGGCAAGGCGCGCCAAAACCGGAGGAAATCAAATATGATACTGGTGGCAACGTTTATACCCTTACCTATGTCAGCCAGTCGGATATTGCGGTGTTTAAAGCGCCCGGAGCCAATCCCGGCACCCCCGCCATGATAATCTGCCCCGGCGGAGGCTACGGCTTGCTGGCCTATCGAGGGGAAGGTGTCGAAGTCGCCAAATGGCTTAACTCCATTGGCATTACGGGTGTACTCCTGAAATACCGGGTTCCGAATAATCGCAATGGCGCCCTCCAGGACATCCAGCGTGCTGTGCGGCTTGTGCGTTTCCACGCGAATGAATGGAACATCAACCCCGAACGTCTCGGCGTCATCGGCTTTTCGGCGGGAGGCCACCTCTGCGTGCGATTGAGCACCAGCTACGTCAAAGACGCCTACCCGAAAATCGACACCGTGGACGAGGTGAGTTGCCGCCCGGATTTTGTGGTCCTCGTTTATCCCGGTTATCTCGCCGATGCTACTGGGCAGCTCGCTCCCGAATTCTCCATCACGCCCAATATCCCACCCACCCTCATCGTGCATACCGACGACGACCTCCACCACATCGCTGGCAGCCGCGCCTATTTTGCCGCCTTGCAAGCCCGGCACCTCCCGGTTGAGTTCTGCTGTTTCACCACCGGAAGCCACGGCTACGGCATGCACCCCAAACCCAACACGGAAGCCGTCGCGTGGCCCCAACACTGCCAGGATTGGCTCATCAAAAACGGCATTTTGGGGAGCGCGGGCGCAAAAAAATAATCGTGCCCCGCGAAACTTCTACGCCCCAACCTTGAACAGCCGCGCAGTGTGAGGCTTGGCGAGCGTCACTTCCAAAATACCACTCCGGCCATTCCAGTCGAAACACTCCGCCGCATTCGACGGGTAGATGCATTCGCCGCGCGCTTTCTTGCCTTTCCTCAAGGGGAGCGGGATGGAGTAGGTTTTTTCCTTACCGTCGAGACGCCATACCGCCAGGTAGCTCTGCTCGCCGCAATCGAGGCCATACGCGATCCATCCTTCGCCCATTTGCGGCAGGCCGAGCGGCCAGTAGGGAAGCCCGGTGCGGATGTCGTCCCGGATTTCTTTGTAAACCGCGATCCCTTCCACGATTCGCTGGAAGCGGCGCTCGCTGAGGTCCAGAATGCAGCCGCTTTGATGAATGCGCAGCAGCATCGTGTTGACCATGTTGAAAATCGTCTCCTCTTCGTTGCCCGATGGCAGCGGATAGCTCCAGATTGCGGCTTGCTCGGGCGTAACGGCGGATGCCGCCGCTGCCGCGATGACGGCGTTAAAGCGGTAATCCGTCTGGTCCGTCACCGACTGGATACTGTGCTGCGCGAGCATGGCGTAATCCATCCGCATGCCGCCGCTGCCGCAATTTTCGATGATGAGTTGCGGATGCCGGTCGAAAACCCCGGCGATCCATTGCAAATAGGCGCGGTTGTGCTCCAGCAAGCCGTCTCCCGGCGTGTCGGCATGGGCGTCGGTCCCCGGTCCGTTGTTGGCGTTGTAATCCATCTTGATGTAGCCGAGCTGGAAGTCGTTCACTAGGCGATCAATGATCCCGTCTGCGTGTTTGCGCACGGCGGGGTTGCGGAAATCCAACTGGTAGCGGTCATTGTCGGCCACCCGGACGCCGTTGCGCAGGAAAAACCAGTCGTCTGGCAACTTCGCCGCAAGTGAGTTATTGATGCCCATCACTTCGATCTCCAGCCAGAGACCGGGGATCATGCCCTCGCTCCGGATTTTCTCGATCACAGTGCCCAGCCCACTCGGGAAGCGAGTCTTGGATGGCTGCCACGCTCCCACGGTGCTTGACCACTGCTCGTTTCTCTCGGCATACCAGCCCGCGTCGATCACGAAATATTCGCACCCTGCGCGCGCCGCTTTTTCGATCAGCGGACACAGTTTTTCCTCGGTGGGATCGCCCATGAGGCAATTCATGTAGTCGTTGAAAATGACCGGGAGCTTCACATTATCGTCATGGCTGCGGCGGCTCGCCCGGCGCACGCCCGTCAAGGCGCGCAAGGCCTCCTGCACTCCCCCTTTCACCATCCCGTAGCTGACGGGCACGCTTTCGAAAGTGTCGCCCTTCGCGAGCTTTTTGCTCCAGAGCCCTTCCCGGTAAGTCGGCCCGGAAGCCCGTAAATAAAGCGCGCCGATGACGTCGCCGATCTCCCAATGCCACGAGCCGTTGTGCTCGATCTGCCAGAACTGGCTCACGCCTGTCTCGGTATTTTCCAGCACGCCCAGCGGGAGCGCTCCGCCCGTGGACCAGGTGCCCTGATTGGAAACCGTCAGCGCCACGCAGCCGTGCCCCTGCTTTTCATAAGATTGATGGAGCCCGAAGTCGCCTAGGCTTCCCGAGCGCCACTGGCATTCGCCGATCCAATTGTTATCGGCCCTATGCAGGCGCAGCTTGTCGGCCCAGCGTCCCTTCCCATCCCTCGCAATCGCGCCGAGCGCGAGGCTGCTGACATATTCGAGGAGCAGCGGTTTGGCGGCGACATTTTCCACCGTCGTCCAAGTGCGGAAAGCCGGTTGCGCCGCAATGAAATGGAAATGCGAAGTGACCCGGAGCCCGGCGCTTTCCTGTGTCACCTCGATCCAGGTCGCGCTCCGGCTCTTTCCCTTGCGATGCGAAACATAGCGCAAGGCATCCGCAGGCGCAGTGCCGACGTACCTTTTGCCGTGGAAATCATGGAAATTGAAACCCGCGGCGTGCATCTCCACGAGATGCGCCCATTTCAACGCCTGCGGCTCCAGTTCCTCTTTCCCGGAATCGGCAGAGGCCACCGTGAATTTCACGGGGGCGTCGGGGGTGATTGAAAAACGCAAGGTCAGGTGATTGGCGCTAAAGGCAAGGGTTTTCATATTTTTAAAGGGGAGACAAAGGGAATCCCCATGATGTATCCGTGACATTGAAGCCGACTCAATCTCAAAAGATGCCATACAGCAAATAAACTGTTCCCGTGCGAATTCCTCCGCAAGAGTTGAACTCTGGCTGCAGAACCGCTATTTACCTTGTTTTTAGCTATGAGCAATCCAGCCGATATTCCCGCTCCCGCCCCGTCCGACTTTATCCGCGATGTTGTCGTTGGAGATGTCCAGGCGGGCAAATACGCCAAAATCGTCACCCGTTTTCCGCCGGAACCCAACGGCTACCTGCATATCGGCCACGCCAAGTCGATCTGCCTCAACTTCGGCATTGCGCGGGAGTTCGGCGGTGTCTGCCACCTGCGCATGGACGACACCAATCCGGCCAAGGAGGACGTGGAATACGTCGATTCCATCACTGCCGACGTGAATTGGCTGATTGCAGGCTGGGCGGACCACTGCCTCGGCCTGAAACCCAAGGGAGCCACTCCGGTGACGCAGGAAATCCAGGGCAAGCCCGACTTTTATCTTGGCGCAGCCGCATCCAGAGCCTCCGAAGTCGAACCCTTCTACGCCAGCGATTATTTCGACCAGATTTATCAATATGCCCTGCAGTTGATCCGCCTCGGCAAAGCATTTGTGTGCGACCTCTCGGCGGATGAGATTGACGAGCGTCGCCGCAATGGCACCCCCAGCCCATACCGCGACCGGAGCCTCGAGGAAAACCTCGACCTTTTCACGCGCATGAAAGCGGGGAAATTCGCGGACGGCACGCGCACGCTGCGCGCCAAGATCGACGTCGCCTCCCCCAACATCTGGCTGCGCGACCCCCTCCTCTACCGCATCCGGCACGTCGAACACCACCACACTGGCGCGGCCTGGCGCATCTACCCGATGTATGACTTCGCCCACTGCCTGAGCGATTACATCGAGGGCGTCACCCACTCCATCTGCACGCTGGAATTTGAAATCCACCGCGCGCTCTATGACTGGATCCTCGAAGCGCTCAGCCTGCCGCGTCCGCTGCCACACCAGTTTGAATTCGCGCGCCTAAACCTCACCTACACCGTCATGAGCAAACGCAAGCTCATGCAACTCGTCAATGATGGGCTCGTTTCCGGCTGGGACGACCCACGCATGCCCACCATCAGCGGCATCCGGCGGCGTGGCGTCACGGCGCGGGCCCTGCGCGACTTCGCCTATAACATCGGCATTACCAAATACGACGGACTTACCGAAGTCGGTGTGCTCGACCACATCATCCGCGATGACCTCAACCAACACGCTCTGCGTCGCATGGCCGTGCTGCGCCCGGTAAAAATCGTGCTTACGAATCTCCCAGAGGATTTTGTTGAGGAATTCGACGCCTTCAATCTCCCGGATGACCCGACCAACACGCGGAAGATTCCGCTCGCGCGCGAAATTTTCATCGATGCCGATGACTTCATGGAAGTCCCCCCGCCCAAGTATTTCCGGCTGCGGCCCGGCGGCGAAGTGCGCCTCAAATACGCGTGCATTATCAAGTGTGAGGAAGTCATCAGAGCCAACGACGGCAGCATCGCAGAACTCCGTTGCACCGCAGACCTCACCACCAAGCGCGGTGGCCCCAATGCTGACCGCAAGGTCAAGGGAACCATCCACTGGGTCAGTGCCAAGCATGCCATCAATGCGGAAGTGCGCCTCTACGACCGCCTCTTCACCGTCCCGGAACCGGATGCGGATGGGGACTACAAGCAGCACCTCAATCCCCACAGCCTCGAAGTCGTCACCGCCAAATGCGAGCCATCGCTGGCTGACGCCACACCCGAAGCCCGCTACCAGTTTGAGCGGCTCGCCTATTTCGCCCTCGACCAGGACTCGGCTCCGGACAAACTCGTCTTCAATCGCACCATTACGCTAAAAGACGCATGGGCCAAGGAGGCTCATAAAAAATAATACTTTGTCCAACCGAAGGCAGCCTTCACTCCATCTCCGGAGACGGTAATGCACGTTGCCTCCGGGGAAGTTTAAGCAACGGGAGGCTCTGTTGGTGTCTCAGTCGCTTCACTCGCTTCAGCCGCCGTCCGTTTGATCTCGCGGTAGAGCTCGCCCCGGAAAATCGGAATTTCCCTTGGCGCAGCAATCCGGATTCGAACGGTGTCCCGTTCGATGCGAGTGAGCATGATCTCGATATTATCTCCGATCATGATCGTTTCCCCCACTTTGCGTGATAAGACTAGCATGTTGTTCGTTTTTCCATGGGAGCAGAAGATTCTCAACCCTCCGCCCGTGTGAATGGGGAAATCTCCGCTGAAATGCGCATTCCCGCAAGTCTTCAATGTGAACATTTTTCAATCATTTCAACCATTCTTGCAAAAGTCTGAGACTCTTTTGGGAAACGTTAAAGCCCACTATGTTAAACAGATGTTTAATTCCTGTAATATTCTCTGATTTTCTCCGCTAACCCTCACTCAGCTACAATAAGACCCTTACTAAATCATCCGAGGTAATCTGCGCACGAGATGCAGGCGCGGAAGTTAGTGTAGAGCAATACAAAGGAGCGGAGAGTCCTCGTTCTCAAGTTTGGGAACGAGACCAATTTTAATATTAGGCGTATCCTTTGCGCTGCTGATCCGCGATATGACAGGAGTGACAGACAAGCCGTGTATTTTCTGCGGTGTATCCTAGCATTGCTTCAAAGCGATCTAGTTCAGCACCCTTTGTCGGCAAGGGATTCTGACAAAGAATGCAAATTCCATTTTGTTCTACCCTCTTGATAGCCTTTAACTTTGTTCGCTGAGTAGGTGTTCCGCGTTCCTCATAAATAAGCTCTTTTGCCAGCTTTCTACGAAGCGCCCAGAGCAAAGACTTGTCGCCAGAGGTCACTTTTTCAAGCTGCGATCGTACATCTCCAATCAATGGCTTGAAGATATTCTCTATCTCGCTCTTAGTCAGACGACGATTGGGCATAGTCACATAGACTCAAAAGACGTTTTTAAAAGTGGCGTCCCCTACCTCTTCTTCGCGGTGCTCTGGATGTAGAGTTCGCGGAGTTGCTTGAAGTCCACGATGACGGGCGAGTGGGTCATGAGGTCGGTGCCCCGGTTGTTCTTCGGGAAGGCGATGACTTCGCGGATGCTTTCGGCTCCGCAGATGAGCATGACGAGTCGATCCAAGCCCAGAGCCAGTCCGCCGTGCGGGGGGGCTCCGAAGCTGAAGGCTTTTAGCAGGTGGCCGAATTTTTCTTGCTGCTCTTCGGCGTTGACGCCGAGGACTTCGAACATTTTGGCCTGCAATTCTTTTTCGTGGATGCGGATGGAGCCGCCACCGAGTTCGACGCCGTTGAGGACAACGTCGTAGGCGATGGCGCGCACTTTGCCATATTCACCGGCTTCCAGGAGCGGCACGTCTTCAATTTTCGGACGCGTGAAGGGGTGGTGGACGGCGACCCATTTGTTTTCCTCGGGGCTGAAGGCGAGGAGCGGGAAATCGACGACCCACAGGAAGTTGAGGGCTTCGTTGCCTTCGTTGAGCTTGAGGAGGTCGGCGACGCGCAGGCGGACGCGGCCCAGGATTTCGCAGACTTGTTCCCAAGCGCCTGCGCCGAAGAAGAGGACGTCGCCTTCTTCAAAGTTCATACGCTGGGCGAGGGCTGCTTTTTCGGGTTCGCTGAAGAATTTGACGATGGGGGATTCCCATACGCCGTCTTTGAGGCGGATGTAGGCGAGGCCTTTGGCGCCGAATTCGACTTTGACCCATTCTTCCCATTTTTTGAGCTGTTCCTTGGAGAAGGCGCTGGCGGAGCCTTTGGCGTTGATGGCTTTGATGACGCCGCCGCCGTCGAGGACGCTACGGAAGACTTTGAAGCCGGACTCGGTGAAGAGGTCGCTGACTTCGGTGAGTTCGACGCCGAAACGGGTGTCGGGTTTGTCAGAGCCGAAGCGGTTCATGGCTTCGCTATAGGGGAGGCGCAGGAAGGGTGTGGGGATGTCGATGCCGCGCGATTCCTTGAAGATGCGGACCAGGAGGCCTTCGACGAGGGTCTGGATTTCTTCCTCGGTGATGAAGGAGGCTTCGAGGTCGATTTGGGTGAACTCTGGCTGGCGGTCGGCGCGCAGGTCTTCGTCGCGGAAGCAGCGGGCGATTTGGAAGTATTTGTCCAGCCCGGCGACTTGCAACAGTTGCTTGTATTGCTGTGGGGCTTGCGGGAGGGCGTAGAAGCTGCCGGGGGTGAGGCGCGAAGGGACAAGGAAGTCGCGCGCGCCTTCGGGGGTGGGATTGGAGAGGATTGGCGTTTCGATTTCGAGGTAGCCGCGTTCATCGAGGTAATCCCTAGTGGCCTTGACGACGCGGTGGCGTAGCTTGAGGTTCTGCGTCATTTCGCCGCGCCGGAGATCGAGGTAGCGGTAGGCGAGGCGGAGGTCTTCGTTGGCGACTTTGGAGTCGAGCGGGAAGGGCGGGACGTCGGATTTGTTGAGGACTTTCAGCTCCGTAGCGATGATTTCGATTTCGCCGGTGACGAGTTTGGGGTTGATGGTGCCTTCGATGCGGGCGGCGACGTGGCCGGTGATTTGGAGGACGTCTTCGTTGCGGAGGTCGTGGGAGAGTTCGGCCACCTGCGGGTTTTCCTCGGGGCGGAAGACGACTTGGGTGATGCCTTCGCGGTCGCGGAGGTCGATGAAGATGACGCCGCCGTGGTCGCGGCGGGAGTTGACCCAGCCTGAGAGGGTGACGGTCTGGCCGATGTGTTCTTTGCGGAGGGCGTTGCAGAGGTGGGTGCGATACATAGGGAAATTGCTAATTGCTAATGTGAAATTGCTAATTGCCGGAGGCGGCGAGACGGGCGGGGAGTTCTTCGAGCGAGATGAGGGCTTCTTCCCGCGTGGCGAGGGTTTTCAGTTTAATCTGTGGCCATTCGTCGCCGATGACGAGGGCATGGCGGGCTCCGGCTTGTTCGGCGGCTTGGAACTGTTTACCGACCTTGGCGGGGGAGAGCGGGTAGTCGATGCGGTAGCCCTGGCTGCGGAGTTGCTGGATGAGGCCGAGGGCTTCCGGGCGGCGGGTTTCGTTGGCGATAACGAGGTAGATGTCGGCGGCGTGGCGCTGGGCGATCCACGTTTTCATTTGCGCGGCGGCGGCGGGCGTGGCGTCGATTAGTTCGCCCAGGACGACATCGCCCATGCCGAAGCCGATGGCAGAGAGGGTAACTTTGCCGTCGCTCATGACGCTCAGGAGATTGTCATAGCGTCCGCCACCTGCAACGGCACGCAGCGTCTTCTTGCGATCGAACACCTCAAACACGAGCCCGGTGTAGTAGGCCAAGCCACGAACAATGGTCGGATCGAGTTGATAAAAGTCCTTGAGCCCGCGCGCGTCAAGCTCGGCGGACAACGCATTGAAGCGCTCGAAATGGGTGCCGGGATTTTCAATAAATGCCCACACATCGTTCGGTGTGATCCCTAATGGCTTTAACTTCGCCTCAGTCTCTTCCGGTTTGTTCCGCTCGATTTTGTCGATGATTTGAAGGAAGACGGCGAGGGATTCGTCGTTAAAGGTGCCGTGGGCATCGAGGAAAGCTTTCCATGCGTCGCGGTCGCTGACGCGCACGACGAAGTCCCCGGCTTCGAGGCCGAAGGCGCGGAGCATGTCGATGGCCAACGCGATCATCTCCGCGTCGGCGGCGACGTTGGATTCGCCGATGAGGTCGCAGTTCAGCTGGCCGAATTCGCGGAGGCGTCCGCGCTGCTGTTTTTCATAGCGGAAGAATTGCGGGGCGCAGAACCACTTGATCGGCTTTTTGTAGTCGCGCTCGCGGGCGATGACCATGCGGGCCAGGGTGGGCGTCATTTCCGGGCGGAGCGTGACGTGGCGGCCGCCTTTGTCCTCGAAGTTGAAGAGCTGGCCGACGAGTTCGCCGCCGCTCTTTTTCTCGTAGAGTTCGACGGGTTCGAGCATGGGGCCGTCGAATTCGACGAAGCCATAACGGCGCGCGACTTCGCGCCACGTCGCCACGATGTAGTTGCGGCGGGCGCAGTCTTCCGGGTAAAAGTCGCGAAAACCGGGCAAAAGTTGCATAGGAGGGTCGAGAGTATCTGTCCGGGAGGGCATTTCAAGTTTGGAGTCACTGAGGGAGACGGATTTTCGGAAAGGCTCACGCAGAGACGCGGAGGCGCAAAGAGGGGTTTATCCGCAGATTTCGCAGATTGGCGCAGATTTTTGGGAGGGAGTCGGGGCGCTTTGCAAAAACGCTGTGACTCTGTGGCTTTCGTGGGTCATATTCCCCCCATGCCGACTGCTCCTGCTGAACCAAAATTGACTGTGAACGAGATTTTTCTCTCGACGCAGGGGGAAAGCACTTGGGCGGGGCTGCGGTGCATTTTTGTGCGACTGACGGGATGCGATCTGCGCTGTTCTTACTGCGACACGGCTTATGCATTCACGGAGGGCAAGCGCCGCACGCTGGCAGAGGTGTTGGCGGAAGCGCTGGCGTTCGATTGTCCGCTGGTGGAAGTGACGGGGGGCGAACCGCTGCTGCAATCGGCTTCGCGGCTGTTGATGACGGCGCTTTGTGACGCGGGACGCACGGTGCTGCTGGAGACGAGCGGGGCGCGCGATATTTCCACGGTGGACCCGCGCGTTCATCGGATCATGGATTTAAAGACGCCAGGCAGCGGGGAATGCGCGCGCAATTTGTGGAGCAATATCGAGTTTCTGACGCGGCGCGATGAGGTGAAGTTTGTGATCGGGTCGCGGGAGGATTACGAGTGGGCGCGGGAGCAGGTGCGCAAATTTGGCTTGCCGGAGCGTGTGAACGCGGTGCTGTTTTCGCCAGTGTTCGGACAGATTGAGCCGGTGGAGATTGTGAACTGGATCGGGGCAGACAAGCTGGATGTGCGGTTCCAGTTGCAGTTGCACAAGTTGATCTGGCACCCGCTGCGGCGGGGGGTTTGATTTTTGCGCCTACGGCACGATGCCGTGTTGGGCAAGGAAATCGCGCAGTTCTTCGGGGCCAAAATCCGGAAGCACTTTGTCCCCGACAACAAACGTGGGCGTACAACTCTGGCCGGAGATGCGGATCATGGTGGCGTAGGCTTCGCGGCTGGCTTCGACGTCAATTTCTTCGTAGCGGTAGCCTCCGGCGTCCAGGAATGCCTTGGCGCGGACGCACCAAGGACACCATGTTTTTACGTATAACTTTAGGGGATCAGTCATTTCGGATGCGGCGGTCGCCATGTGTAAATTTTTTCGAGTTCCAAAACGGAACGCTATTAGTTCGTTATTAGTGCCTTGGCAAAAACACAGAACTTTTTCAGGATGCCCCGTTCCTCTCAATTGCTATGCTTTGGTTTCCCCTAATGCATGAACCAAAATGACAATGCCTGGACAAATTGTTTCGTGTCGCTTGGGCCTAATATTTTCCGGTCGGTGGAATAGCCACGCCATAGCGGAGTGAGGAATGCGAGCAACATCCTCGAGCCAGCCTGAAATGTGCTCGTCAAAATTTTCCGGATGCTTGCCAGGTGGGTAAAAAGGAACAATAAATAAGACGCCAAGCTTTTGCTGACCCGACTCGCACTGGAGGCGTTTTGCATCTCGCACGGCGGTTTCCAAATGCGTGGAAATATATCCCATTTCTTTTTCGCGGTTTCCTGTTGCCCGAGAACGCATGTGTTTAGCTTCAATAAAAAACTCACGACCGCCGTGATACACATAAAGGTCACACCGACACTGACCATTACTCGGTTTGCTCTTGGGACCTTTTTGTGTATGCCACTCTTCAAGGGCAACGCCATTTCCCTCCTTGCACTTCCAAACAGCAGCGGCCAGAAAACCGACACATGCGCGCTCTCGATAATTCCATGCATGGTCTTCATTGTTCATGGCGCATTGGTAGTCGCTTTGAACCGTAATCCAACTTTCAAGAATCCCCTGAAGTGCGGGTAACTTTTTGGCGTCAAAAAATGAGTCTTTTTGGTAATGTGACATACTAATCTCAGAAAATAAAAAACCTAAAATTTAGAAGAAAAATCGGGGGAACTGCGCTGGATTCATAATTCCCTCCCTCACGGAAGGCAAACCGTTTTCATTTGTGGTGAACTTTTTTCCCTCCCACTTTTCTGGAAGTTTTTGCGCCCGGCACAACGATGTCAGCCTTCTTCGTTGGCGTCACCTTTGGCGCGGTCTTCGAAGCGGGTGAATTCTTTGAGGAAGGTGAGAAGGACGTCGCCGACCGGGCCGTTACGCTGTTTGGCGATGATGAGGGTGGCTTTGCCTTCGGCTTCCTGTTTTTCCTCGTCGGTTTCAGCATATCTTTCATCGCGCATGAGGAGGCCGACGAGGTCGGCGTCCTGTTCGATGGAGCCGGATTCGCGGAGATCGCTGAGGCGCGGGATGCCTTTGCTGTCACCGGTGCGGTTTTCCGGGTTACGATTCAACTGGGCGAGGACAACAATAGGAATTTCGAGTTCCTTGGCGAGGGCTTTGATGCCGCTGGAGATTTCCGCGATTTCGAGTTGGCGGTTGTCTTGGGCGCGGCGGCTGGTGGATTTGAGGAGCTGGAGGTAGTCAATGACGACGAGCTTGATGTCGTGCTGCGCTTTCATGCGCCGGGCTTTGGCGCGGAGTTCCAGGATGCTCATGCCAGCGGAGTCGTCGATGAAGATTTTGCTTTCGCGGATTTTGGCGGCAGCGTGGGTGAGGTTCTGGAAGTCGCGCTCGGCCATGAAGCCGTCGCGGACTTTGCCCAAGTTCACTTTGGCGCGGGAGCAGAGGAGACGCTGGACGAGCTGCTGGCTGCTCATTTCCAGAGAGAAGATGCCGACGGCGTGTTTGCCCTGGAGGGCAACGTGCTCGGCGATGTTCATGGCGAGCGCGGTTTTGCCCATGGAGGGACGAGCGGCAATGACGATCATTTCAGCGGCATGGAGGCCATCGGTCATTTTGTCGAAGTCTTCAAAGCCGGTAGCGAGACCCGTGATTTCGCCTTTGCGTTCGTAGAGTTTCTCGATGGAATCGAGGGCGGCGACGATGGCTTCCTTGATCTGGAAAGTCCTGTCGCTGAGGCGACTTTCGGTAATCTGGAAGAGTTTGGTTTCGACCTGATCGAGGAAGCCTTCGACGTTTTCCTGGTCTTCGTAGGAGCGGGCGGCGAATTCGGTGCAGGTAACGATGATCTGCCGGAGGGTGTGTTTTTCCTTGAGTATCTCCGTGTAGTAACTGGCGTTGGCGGCGGTGGGGACGAAGCTGAAGAGGCCGGTTACAAAGGCTGCACCGCCAACTTTTTCCAAAAGTTGCCGGTCGCGCAGTACCTGGGTGAGAATGATGACGTCGATGGGCTTGTTGGCATCGTAGAGTTCCCGCAGGATGCCGTAGATGATGCCGTGGGCCGGGGCGTGGAAGTGCTCGGGGGTGATTTTTTGCTCGATGCAATCCCCCATGACCTCACGGGGGCATAGCAAAACAGAGCCAAGGAGGCCGAGTTCGGCATCCTGGCTCTGGGGTAGCATCCGGTGAACATCCGGTGAATAAGTCCCCTTATCCCGGAAGTCCGAGCGCTCTTTTGCAGCCTTTTTCGGCTTGGCCGGCGTTACGATGGCGGCCTCGTCGGGCATCGCTTACTTCGCGTGTTTGGCCTTCGGCTTGGCTTTGAATCCAGCCGGGGCTTCCTCTTCGGAGGAGGTCGCTTGGGCGGAGGATTCTTCGCCCGCCGGTTTGATGATGACGCTGAGTTTGGCGGTGACGTCGTGGTGCAGCTTGATGACCACTTCGTGTTCGCCACTCTCCTTGAGGGGGCGTTCCAGCTCGATGCGGTGGCGGTCGATCTCGACGCCCAGCTCGGCTTGGAGCTTGTCGGCGAGGTCTTTGGCGGTGACCGAACCAAACGCTTTGCCGGTTGCGCCGGTTTCGAGCGTCAGGGTGAGCTTGAGTTTGTTGATGCGGCGCGCGAGCTCTTCAGCTTCGTTCAACTCGGAGGCTTCACGCTCGGCGCGCTTGGCTTTGAGTTGGCTGATGCGGCGCAACGTCGCAGGAGTCACTTCCAAGGCTTTGCCGGAAGGAACGAGATAGTTGCGGGCGTAACCGCGTTTGACTTTGACAACGTCGGCTTCTGCACCCAGCGACGCGATTTTTTCTGTGAGAATAACTTCAGTGGTTGGCATATTTCGTCTCCCGGCTTGGAATTTGCGGGGCGTTCTTAGTAGCCGGGACAGCGGATACTGTCAACGGTGGGTTTGAAGAAAGTTTATCTTCGGGCTTCGGTGAGGGTTTCCCGGCAGGGGCGGTGGAGGGGGGTTCGGTGGGTTTGAGGGTGGATTGAAGGACAGGCGGGGGGGCGGGTTTGCTGCCGTCGTCAATGACGACGGTCATGCCCTCGGTAATCATGGTGGAAAGGCGGATGGCGTCCCAGTTGGCGAGGCGGATGCAGCCATGGCTGCCAGCGCGGCCAATGGTGAAGGGCTGGTTGGTGCCGTGGACACCGATTCCGGGGCGATTGAGGCCGCACCAGAGGACACCGACGGGATTGGAAGGGCCAGCAGGGATGTTGTAGAAGTTATCGGTGCGGACGCCGTGGTTGAGGACGCCTTCGTCATGGCGAAACCAAGGGAGTGTGGCGATGCCAAGGATTTTCCAGGTGCCTGCCGGGGCGGGAAGTTGCTGCGAGCCGGGGGTAATCGGGTAGGAAGCGAGGAGTTTTTCGCCCTCGGTCAGGTCGAGGATTTTTTCCTTGGTATCAATATGAATGAGGCGGGATTTGTATTCGGGGATGACGGGGAGCCGCCCGATTTCCTTCACGTCCTCGATCTTGAAGGGAACGACGTTGGGGACGAAAACGGTGTCGCCGGGTTTCAAGGCTTCGAGGTTGGCGCCTTGGTTGATTTTGGCGAGGAAATCGGGGTCGCTGTGGTAACGCTCGGCCACGTAGATAAGGAGCGAGGGGTAGAGCATTTTTTTGAGCTTGGCCTGCTGCTCGGGTTTGCGGGGCACGTCGCCGATGAGGTGGAGGTCGTCGGGGGCGATGGTGTAGCTGGTGTAGATGGGGGCGATGCCCTCAAGCGGCAGTTTCTCGGCGTCTTCCAAGGTGGCAGTGACGGGCTGGCCGTGGGCTTTCTGGTAGCGTCCAAGGGCTTTGAGGGTGAATTCCTTGGCGCGTCCGTCAATTTTGCCCGGACCGAAGTTTTGTTGATCGAGGAAGATTTGGAGTTTGAGAGCGAGAGCCAGGTCGCCAGCGGGAATGGCTTTGGCAACGGGGAGGTCTTCAGTAGCAGCGGGCGTAGGAGTGGGCGTAACCACCGGAGCCGGTGCGACGGGCTGCGGATTGGCAGGAACGGGCGGTTGCTGGGCCAGGGTGGAGAGGGCCAGCAACGGAATGAGGGACAAATGGAGGGGCTTCATGCGATCTAAAATCCACCCAAAGGAGGCGGAAATTCTTGCCATATAGTTTTGGCGCGATTTGTGCGGGAGTCAATCCATGGATGCGAGGAATGGCAGGTTTTGGGAGTGGATTGCGTGTCTGCCATCAACACCTTCGCGCCTCCGCGTCACTGCGTAAGACCAAATTGTTCGCGATCCTCACCTTCCCGCTTGGCCTCGTGCCCATTTCCCGCTGAAATACCAGCGCCCATGGCCCGCCCCTACTCCCTTCACCGCCATCCTTCCGCCGTCCGGATCGACTACGCCGCCGAACTCAACCCCCAGCAGCTCGCCGCCGTGCAAGCCCCTCCCGGCCCCGCCCTCGTCATCGCAGGCGCAGGCAGCGGCAAGACGCGCACCCTTACCTACCGCGTCGCCTACCTGCTGGAGAACGGCATCTCCCCCTCCAACATCCTCCTCCTCACCTTCACCAACAAAGCCGCGCGCGAAATGCTCGAACGCGTGGACGCCCTTCTCCCCGACCGCACCGCCGGACTCTGGGGCGGCACCTTCCACTCCGTCGGCAACCGCATGCTCCGCCGCTTCACCCAAGAAGCCGGCTACCGCCCCGGCTTCTCCATCCTAGACCGCGAAGACCAATCCGACATGCTCGGAGCCGTCATCGCCGCCCACGGCATCGACACCAAAAAATCCAAAGACACCCCCAAAGAAAAACGCTTCCCCAAAGGCGAAGTCGTCGCCGACATATTGAGCTTCTCCCTCAACACCAGCCTGCCGTTGGAAGAAGTCCTCCTCCAGAAATACCCCCACTTCCTCGAATACCAGGAACAACTCGAAGCCGTCGCGCGCGACTACGAAAAACGCAAAAAAGCGGCCAACGCCCTCGACTTCGACGACCTCCTCGTCCAGCCCCTGCGCCTCTTGGAGAACAACAAAGAAATCACCCGCTTCTTCCGCACCCAATTCCAATTCATCCTTGTGGACGAATATCAGGACACCAACCGCCTCCAGGCCGACTTCATCGACATTCTCGCCCGCGACCACAAAAACGTCATGGTCGTCGGCGACGACGCCCAGTCCATCTACTCCTGGCGCGGCGCCAACTTCCAAAACATCCTAAAATTCCCCGAACGCTACCCCGGCGCAACCGTCTATAAAATCGAGACCAACTACCGAAGCATACCCGAGGTGCTCGAAGTCGCCAACGCCGCCATCGCCCCCAACCTCCGCCAGTTCCAAAAACACCTTCAGCCCGCCCGCGCCTCCTCCGGCGTCAAACCCGCCCTCGTCGCCCTCGAAAACTCCAACGACCAGGCCCGCTTCATCGCCCAGCGCATCGCCGAACTCCGCGACAACGGCATCGACCTCCGCCAGATGGCCGTCCTCTACCGCGCCCATTACCACTCGATGGAATTGCAAATGGAGCTCACCCGATCCGGCATCCCCTTCTCCATCACCAGCGGGCTGCGCTTCTTCGAGCAAGCCCACGTCAAAGACGTCGCAGCGTTTTTAAAATTCGTCGTCAACCCCCGCGACGAAGTCGCCTTCAAGCGCATCGCCCGCCTCCTCCCCGGCGTCGGCGAACGCTCCGCCACCCAACTCTGGGCCGCCATCGAAAAAGCCCTCCCCACCGGCGAAACCTCCGCCCCCGCCTCCTTCCACCAACTCCTCCTGCCCGCCAAGCCCCACAAAATCCCGGCCAAAGCGCAAAAAGACTGGACCCAACTCGCCCACACCCTCGACGAAATCGCCCCCGGCGGCATCCCCCATCCCCCCGCCGAAATGCTCACCTCGGTCATCGAGGCCATCTACGACGACTACCTCATCGCCAAATTCCCCAACTACGAAGCCCGCCGCGAAGACCTCAACACCCTCGCCAACTACGCCCGGCAATACCAGGACCCCGCCGAATTCCTCGACCAGCTCGCCCTCATGACCGGCCTCGACACCGAGGACACAAACGCCGATAGCGAACAAGACTCCGTAACACTCTCCAGCGTCCACCAAGCCAAAGGCTTGGAGTGGCGCATCGTCTTCGTCATCTGGATGACCGACGGCATGTTCCCCACCAACCGCTCCCTCGAAGACGACGACGCCATCGAAGAAGAGCGCCGCCTCTTCTACGTCGCCGTCACCCGCGCCGAAGACGAACTCTACCTCACCTACCCCCTCCTGCGCCTCAACGCCGGCTACGGCGAAATGGTCCAGCGCCCCTCCCGCTTCCTCAGCGAAATCCCCAAAGACCGCCTCGAAGAGTGGCAAGTCATGTAATCGCCGCCAAAAGGATTGAAGAATCTCACGCAAAGACGCCAAGGCGCGAAGAGAAGAAGGTAAATCGCGACCTCCGTGCGCATTTTTCCCCTCGTTCCCAAGTTGAACTTGGGAACGCTCTTTTCCGCGAAGTTGGACTTCGCAATCTGGCCATTCTTCCACACTCCGCGTTTTAAATTGAGGTTCGCTATGCTCGCGGGGAGGAGGCAGTGCAACTGCCGGGATTGGGGCATTCCCAAGTGCAACTTGGGAACGAGGGGAGAACCCGCGCATTGCCTCGACCGCCGCCTTGCCAATCCACTCCCCATCTGATAACCAGAAGCAACATCACACGGATGCACACCCCGTCCAACCCCGCTCCAAACCCAGTTTGTTGGATAACACCCAAAAACAGAGTGTTATCCAGACTGGCATAGTTACTTGTTAGCCCAGAATGAAATACGAGCTTGAACCCGAAAATCGCAACTGTAACGACGATGTCTTACTAGAGGATCTTCGTGCGGTTGCGATACGCCTAAACAAGCCGTCGCTTACTAAGGAGGACTACGATAAGCATGGACGTTTTTGTGCCGCCACAATGCAGAATCGGTTTGGGTCTTGGAATACGGCTCTGATGAAAAGCGGCCTTTGCGTTCAAAAGCGAATAGGAATTCCTCGTGATGAACTCCTCGAAGATTTGAGACATGTGGCTGAAACTCTTGGTGTAAACGCCGTTTCGCGGGAATCATATCGTTCCCATGGTAGATTTTCTGATTTTACTCAAGTGCGCGCTTTCGGCTCGTGGGTAAAAGCTGTTAAGGCTGCGGGCTTTACAGTCTCACCAGGATGGAAGCCTCGTGCGAGTGAAGATGAACTATTTAGCAATATGGCCGATGTATGGGAAAAGGTCGGAAGGCAACCAAAGCAAAGCGACTTTCATCCTCCGATATCGAGGTTTTCAGAATCCGTGTATGTTCGAAGGTTTGGTTCTTGGCGAAAGGCTTTAGAAGCTTTTGTCACAGTCGCAAACGGTGATAATCCTGAAATCCAAGAATTCAGCCCCACGAAGAATCCCTCAGCTACATCATTACCCATTCCAACTATTCGACACCGTACACCTCGCGATCCCGGTTGGCGTCTAAGATTTCTTGTGAATCGACGCGACAGATTTACTTGCCGCGCATGCGGAAGAACGCCAGCACTTGATCTTGGAGTTGTTTTGGATGTTGACCATGTAGTTGCTTGGTGTAAAGGCGGAGAAACTATCATGGAGAATCTTCAAACACTTTGCCAACGATGCAATATCGGGAAAAGCGACTTGTCAATGAATGAGGGTGAGGGCTAACCAGACGCTGTACGCTGACCGCTTTCCTTGGGTGTATTCAATGTTTTCTCCTCGTTACCAAGTTGTACTTTGTAACGCTCTAATCTGCGAAGTTGCACTTCGCACGGCGGCCTTTCGCGCGCGCCTGTTCTTCAAATAGCGGATCGCGGCAGCGTGTTGCGCGGAATGACCTTTACAGCGTCTTCCCCGTCAGCGTCAGGAACGGCGGCAGCTCGGCCATCAGTTTTTCAAACGCGCGGAAATCAACTTGCTGCTGGCCGTCGCTCAGGGCTTCCGCCGGGTGCGGGTGCACCTCGATAATCAAGCCGTCAGCGTTCATGGCAACGGCTCCCTTGCACATGGCCGTAACCAAACTCGCTTTGCCGCAGCCCTGGCTGGGATCAACGATCACCGGCAGATGCGATTCCGCCTTGGCTGCCGCCACCGCCGAGAGGTCGAGCGTGTTGCGCGTGAAAGTCTCGAACGTGCGGATGCCGCGTTCGCACAGCATCACGTTCGGGTTGCCTTCAGCGAGGATGTATTCCGCCGAAAGCAGCCATTCCTCGATCTTCTGGCTCAGGCCGCGCTTAAGCAGGATCGGTTTGCCGCTGCGGGCCGCTTCGATGAGAAGCTGGAAGTTCTGCGCATTGCGCGCGCCGATTTGCAGGATGTCCGCTGCCGCGGCGACGTGTTCCACATCCCGCTCGCTCAGGACTTCCGTAACGATCTTGAGCCCGGTCTCCTGCTTGGCCAACTGCAACAACCTCAACCCTTCCTTGCCGAGACCTTGGAATTCGTAGGGGGACGTGCGCGGCTTGTAAGCGCCACCGCGCAGGATGGTGGCACCGGCGGTCTTGACGGCGCGGGCCGTGCTCAGAAGCTGCTCTTCACTTTCCACGGAGCATGGCCCAGCCATCACTGTGAAATGTGGGCCGCCCACTTTGACGCCGTCCACATCAATGATGGTGTCGGCGGGATGTGACTCGCGGCTGACCAGCTTATACCGTTTCTGGACGCGCAACACCTCCTGCACTTGGGGAAGCACATTGAGACTCTCCAGCGTGTGATGGGTCCGCTCGTCGCCAATGGCGGCCACCACGGTTTGCTCCGTCCCAAAAATCGGGCGCGCCTCGTAACCCAGCTTGGTTACTTCGGCAATGACTTGATCAACTTCTTCGCGGGACGAGTGGGGTTTAATGACGATAATCATGGAAATGCGGATTGAAGTGGTGGAATATCTCTTAGTTCCGCATTTCATTAAACCTTTTTTTCTATGCCCGACTTCACCGGCGGCGGTATTCACGCCCTTCCCTCTGAAACCCGTTCCATCGGGGACACCCGAATCGACCAGCGGATTCACGATCTGGTGCAGGACTACGGATGCAATACGTCGAGCGGTTTTATCCAGGAAATGATCGTCACGGCGCTCAAAATTGGGCGCGATGGATTGAACGTGGCCGACTTGAAGCTCTTCAATCGCTCCCTGCGCGAACTCCGCTACGCCGCCCGTGTTTTTTCCAAATACACGGATCGGCAGAAAGTGGTGGTCTTCGGCTCGGCGCGCACGCCGCCCGACGCCCCGGAAGCACTGGCTGCCGAGGAATTCAGCCGCAAGATGCGTGAACACGGCTACATGATCATTACCGGCGGCGGCGACGGCATCATGGGGGCCGCCCAGCGCGGCGCGGGCCGGGAAAACTCCTTCGGGCTCAATATCCGGTTGCCGTTCGAACAGCACGCAAACGCAGTAATCAAAGGCGACTCGAAGCTCATCAATTTCAACTATTTCTTCACCCGGAAACTCAATTTTGTGAAGGAAACCCACGCGGTCGCGCTGTTCCCCGGCGGCTTTGGCACGCTGGACGAGGGGTTCGAGGTGCTCACGTTGATGCAGACTGGCAAGGGGCGGATTTTCCCGATTGTTTTTGTGGATAAACCGGGCGGGACTTACTGGAAAACATTCCTCGATTTCCTCGAAAACCATCTGCAAGCCCACGGACTGGTAAGCGCGGAGGATTTTCACCTCTTCCGGCTCGCCACCAGCGTGGACGACGCCGTGGAGCAAATCCTGCAATTTTACCGCAACTACCGATCCTACCGCTGGGTGCGGCATCAACTGGTGATCCGGCTCCATTCCGCCCTCACTTCCAAGGCGATCGCGCAGTTGAATCAAGACTACGCCGACCTGATCGCCGAGGGCGAAATCCGGGCATCGGAGCCGCTTCCCGAAGAGGCGAACCAGCCGGAACTCGCGCACGCGCCGCGACTCGTGCTGACCCCGCACCGGCATAATCTGGGGCGGCTGCGGGAGTTGATCGACGCCATCAATCTCGCTCCGACGGAGGCTTGCGAACCGGACACGAAAAAATAGGATGCTTACGCTTCCTTGTCGTAACGGCAGTGCGTCTGCACCAGTTGCATAAACCAGCGCATTCTTCCCACTCCGGTCCCGGCAGACAAGGACCCCGCAGTGGTCACATGCAGTCCACCAACTCCGCCATCCTTTTCAAAATCTTCGATCACTCGCGCTCGGATTTCCGCAGGGGAACCGTTACGCAAAAGAAACGGCGGCATCTGACCGTCAATGAATGTGTGGAGCATCTTCGCCCGAATCAGCGCCACATCCACCGTTGGGCCATAATTTGCCCGGCGGATTCCCAGCTCCCGCTGGGAATCCAATAGATGCCCCATGGGACTGTCGGAATGTTGGTATCTGACGGCATCTCCCGGTGCCATGGCATCCAAAACACGCTTCAAAATGGGGAAGCAATATTCCCGGTAAAGATCCTCATTGAAGAGAGCACAGTTATCATCGGTGATCCACCAACCTAGCGTAGTATTTCCGCTGTATTGGCGAAGAACGCAGCTAAGTTCCACCATTTTCTCCGCCATTATCTCGCAAAAACGCGCCATCAACTTGGGGTGATCATAGAGCCAAAAAAAAGCGGTTTCTGTCGCCAGGACGGATGTCATCACGGTAGCCGGTCCCCGACTGCCACTGCCAAGCCTGGGCAACGATTTTCCATCGGCGCGACGCGCCTCCCATTCCTTTCTAAACGCTTCGGGAAGCGCCCACGTTTCCATATCGATCGCCTCCGCACGATCAAGAACCAGCGCAAAATCATCGGGGTCCTCGGTCACTGGAAGCAACCACGGAGTTCCGCCTTCATGGTAGGAAAACTCCGAACCGAAGAGATTCTCTATGCGCCTTGGCGCCGTCTCCCACGAATCCTCATCAAAAAAGGCACGCCCCACATACTCCATCGTGATCCGATTCGCTTCGCGGTGCAGACTATCGCGGTATTCCTTTTCGCGATAATAACGGAGCGTGGAAGGAACTTGGAGAAACTCAAAAAGCCAATGATCGTCCGGGGAAAATCCCGAGGAACACCGAGGCTTGTCGGTTGTGAACAGGTTGCACTGTTCATTTTCCTCCCAGAAGGCGGTCACATCAAGGTTTGATGTCAGATCGAGAAACTCCTGTTCGATCATTGCCGACATAGAATAAAACCTTTTCCCATATTTACAGGCATTCTTGAAAATCGAGCCCCGTTTCCTGAAAAGCAGAGCTTGCGGGCGACCTCATCTTGATGTTTTCTATCATTGAGTTTTCGCCGACAGGTTTATTCCACTTACACTGAAATTGTCCATGCCTGAATTTTCTTATGTCGCCCGCAAACCGGATGGAAGCATCTTCCGAGGGGTGATTCAGGCCAATGACCGCCGGGCTGCCATCGCCCAGATCGAGCAGAGCAACGGGGTACCGATCAAAATCGAGCCGCTGGAGCAGGTGCCTGCTGCAAAGAAAGAGAAGGGCAAGCCGGAGAACGGCTCGGCGGAATCCGCTCCTGCCACACCCGTGGTGGTGGGACGCCTGCCCATCGCCCAGTTGTTTCTCTTCACCGAACAGCTTGCTCACTTACTTTCCGCCGGGATGACGCTGGACGAGGCGCTCGGAATTCTCGTCCGCCGCATGCAACAGCCGAAGTTGAAAGCGCTCTCGCGCTCGCTGCATCAGGGATTAGTGGATGGGCGGAGCCTTTCTCAGGCGATGCGCGATTTTCCGAAAATCTTCTCCTCTCTCTATGTGAACATGGTTTCGGCGGGCGAGGCTTCCGGCGCGTTGCCGCAGATTTTACGGCGGCTGGTGACGCACATCGCCGGGATCAAATCGCTACGTGACCGCGTGCAGCAGGCGCTGCTTTATCCGGCGGCGCTCGTGGTGGTCGGTATCGCGCTCATCATCATCTTTATGACGGTGATGGTGCCGCAACTCACCAAGTTCCTGAAAACAACCGGCCAGGCGCTGCCAACGGCGACGCAGGCGCTTATCGACGTCAACAACCTCTTGACGCATTACTGGTGGCTGGGGTTGTTGATTATCGGTGGATTGTTCAGTGCATGGAAAATCGCGGTTCGTTCGCTGGAGGGTCGCTGCGCCTGGGACCGCTTCTGCTGGCATTTACCGGCAGTAAGCCTCATCCCGCGTTATCGTTTTTACGCACAGTTTGCCCGGACACTGGCGACACTTTCGGAGAATGGCGTGACGCTCCTCAAATCGCTCGAACTGCTGGAGGAGATCGCGGACAACGAGTGGGTGCGCCAGCGGATGGTGCAGGTGCGCCTGGCGGTAGTGGACGGCTCCAACCTCTCCAACGCGCTCCGGGAGGAGGCGCTTTTGCCCGATCTCTTCCTGGACATGATGGCTGTGGGCGAGCAGACGGGGCATTTTGCGGAAACCATGGGGATGATTGCCGAGGTGCATGAGCGTGAACTCGACAAACAAGTGCAATTTGTTTCCACGCTGGTCCCGCTGGTGGTGATTATCGTCATCGCGGTGCTCGTGGGGGTAATGGTTTACGCGATTCTGAGCGCCGTTTTCGGCCTGACCTCGGGATTGCAGGGGCGGATGCACTAACAAAGCCGTAGCGTGAAAAAACAAAGCTCTTCCCCCTCGCCCGAAATCCCCACCGAAATAATGACGTTCCCAAGTGCAACTTGGGAACGAGGTAAAGTTTGCGTGAACTCTGCGAAAACCGCTTGCCCTCAATCCCTCCTCATGCTTTCTCCTAATACCGTGCATGTGTTTCCTCGATTTCTCCGGCTTCTGACGCTTGGCTTGGCTGCCTTCAGTTGCACCGCCATGGGGCAAGATCAGCCCGCGTTGATCTCCCAGCCGATCCCCTACACCGCGCTGCTCGATTTTGCCGTGCTACGCCATCCAGCCGCTCCCAAGCAATCGCTGCCAATCTGGTTGGAATCGGTGCAGATCGTACCTACTCTGACGCCAACGGAGCCTGATGTAGTGACAGCAGGACTGCCGGAGGAACAGGTGGCTCCTCATACGGTTTATCGGATTCGACTGCGCCCAATGCCGGGACTCAACGATTTGCTGCTGATGCGGGTCTTTTTCGCGGATCGCGCTGACACCCATCCCACCGTGACCGGGTGGTCGGAAACCGGAGAGCAGCGGTTCGCTTCGGCTCCGTTGGGAGCGGGTTTGGGGCTTCCGGCCTCGGAATCGCTTTCGATCCCGACGCAGGGCGTGGATTATCTGGAGATCGACGTGCCGGGCGATGGCTCGACGGTCAGCAAGGCGCTGTTGACGACCCTCAAAAAAACCACGGTCAGCGCCGCGCTTGATTTCACTTCAGTGACCGCGCAATCCGCCGCTGCTCCGGTAGCAGACCCTTTCGGCAATGCTACACCGCAAACGCCACCGACGAATGACACATATCTTTTTGGACGGGTCCGCGCCACGCTCGAACCGGGCGTAGTCAAACTTGCGCCGCCTTCCGCTGCGACTGCTGCCGCCACCTCTGGAACGGATGCGGCTCCACAGACTTCAGTCTCCCTCGAGTTCGATCTCGAATCCGCGCCGCTGTTAGCGTTTGTGGCCTTGGATATTCTCGACGCCGATCCGCTCGCGCCGTTGCAGGCTTGGGTGAACGGAACGGCGCTCGGATCGGTTTCGCCGCAGTTCCCGGACCTCGCCGATCCCGCTTATGTCGGGCTGGTCCGACCACTGGGAGCGATGCGCTTTCGCTATACTGGCTGGGTGCATGCGCAACTGATCGTTCCCGGCTCGGCGTTGCGTTCCGGCACCAATACGCTCATTTTGCAACTCCCCGCCGATGCTAGTCCCGCAGCCCTTCGCGCCATTGAGTTGCAACTGAAACACAATTGGCGCACTTTGGATTACACGCTTGCTCCTTAACTATGAAACAGCCTCGTTCCTTCCCCTCTCCTTCCCATCTTCGCCGCCAGAGCGGTTTCACGCTACTGGAAATGACCCTTGTGATCTCGATCATCGTAATCCTGCTCTCGGTGGCCATCAGACAAATGTCCCCTGCTGTTGATTTTGGCAAGGAAGTGCGCGTGAAAGCGGACATCCAAGCCCTTTCCACCGCGCTGATGATGTACAATTCCCAAAATGGTTTTTTCCCAACCACGGAACAGGGACTCAAGGCGCTTGTGGTCCAGCCGACCACGGAGCCGCGTCCGAGGCAGTGGCATTGTGCCTTCGAAGATGAAAAAGTACCGTGCGACCCGTGGGACAGCAAATACAACTACGTCTGCCCCGGCAAACACAATCAAAAGCGCTTCGACCTTTTCTCCTCCGGCCCGGATCGCATCGCGGGCACGGAGGACGACATCGGCAACTGGGAGAAGGATTCGCAGGCGCAGAAGTAGCAATTACTTCCCCTCGCGCGCCAGAGCGGTTACGCGATGGTATTGCTCGCGGAATTGGTTGCAAAGTCGGTTGGCAAGCCGCGTTCGGTCGATCTTTTGCGCGGAATTTAATGCCGGTTTGATTGACGAGGTAGCAGCGGTGTAATCGACAACGCTCACGTCGTCAAAGAGGGCAGTGGCTTGCGGCGGGAATCCAGCGACAATGAGGGCGTCCCAAGCTTCGCTCAGTTCGTCGTGCGGATCAATGGCCATGGCCTGAATCACAAACGCGATGGTGAGGAAGAGTTCCTTCGTCCACTCGGGATGGTAGGGCGGGTTTTCCTTCGCCCACACGAACGGGTCCACATCTGGATCGGCGCGGCATTGCGCAAACTCCGGCGCATAGAGTTCCGGGAGAACAGGGAGCCGCCGCATGGCGTATTTTTGCGGGCCGCCGAGAGTACCGACTTTCCAATTCCAAAGTTTTTGACCTTCCGGCGATAGGACAAACGCAATGAATTCGCTGGCCAGCTCCGGCGAGGGAGCGCCCCTCAGCATCCCGATAGGGTCCGAGCCGAAGGAGGAGCCGCCTGCCGGGGTGAAATAGCGCAGGCGCGAGGTTCCATCGAGGTGGCGCACGGCTTCGCTCTGGAAACGCCCGTAAAAGTCGATGGCCATTCCGGCGGCGGCATCACCGGATTCCACATCCCAGACGATGCGCGTGGAGGAGTCGGAAAAGTAGCGCGCGTTGGCGGAGATTCGCCGAATAAGGCGCATCGCCCGGTTCCAACCCTCCGCCGGATCGCCGCTTGCTTCGGCGATTTGTTGTTGGATCAGCATTTCAAACGCTTTGGCAGCGGACCCGCTTTGCGTGGGGTCGGCCAGTGCCACTGTTCGTTTGAGGCGTGGATCGGCCAGCGCGTTCCAACGCTCGGGCATGTCCGGGAATCCGACGCGCCGGAGGGCATCGGTGTTGACGCAAATACCGAATGCGGAGAGCGCGGCTCCGGCCCAGCGGCCTTGCGGGTCCCAATACGCTTCGCCGCCGACGGTTTGCGGGAAGCGGCAGAGCGACTGGGGAAATTTTTCGGGATCGCCGAGCACGCTGCACGCGACCAACCGCCCGGCGGCGGCTTGCTGAGCAAAATCGAAACTTCCGCCACCGAAAAAGAGATCGATGCCGCAACTGACATTCGATTCAGAGAAGGCTTTGCGGGCACACGCCGCGAGGGTGTCGTTGCCACCGGCGACTCTGGGGTTATCGAAGGCAGCCTCCACCTCCGCGTTCCACGGCTGGTGTTGTTGGCTCTCCCAATAATATTGGAAGGCTCCGAGGTAGGCCGAGGCGAGGTAGCGCGCGATCTCGCTGGTGCCGCCGGGGGTGCGCCAGTCAATGCGGACAGTGCGCCCCGTGCGCTGAAAATGGGCAACCGTGAACGCCCGGTCAAACTCGTAGCGGACGGCTTCGTTGTGGGGGCTGACGATGACGAGCGTTTCGTCAGCGGCTCTGGAAACGACTTGTCGCGAGCGAAGCGCGACCGGGAGGAGAATGACCGCGACGAGGGCCAGGAGGACCCATAGGCTGCTTTTAAGCATCGGCGGCATGGGGCAAAACGACCACGTCTTCCGGCGCGACGCTCAGGATGCACGAGCCTCCGGTGGCAACGTGGCGCGGATTGATTTCATAGACTTTGAGGGCGATCCCGCCCGATTCCACCGCGACCCGGTATTGTGCCATCTCGCCCAAATAGACGGCTTCTTCGATGCGCCCCGACACGCGGTTAATATCGGCGGTAGTTTCTTGGGAAAACTGCCACGCCTCGGGCCGGATGGAGAGCGTGACGCGGGCGCCAGCTTTGTAGTCGCCAGCTTTCGCAGCAGTTTGGAAGCGAAGCTCCTCAGCGTTGGCGATCAGACCATTTTCTCCGACACCAGAAGGCATGATCTCGGCTTCCAGAAAATTGGTTTCGCCCACGAAATCGGCCACGAAGCGGGAAGCGGGGCGTCGGTAAATGGCGTCCGGTGTGCCGACCTGGCAGACGCGTCCGGCGCGGAGCACAGCCACGCGGTCGGCGATGGAAAGGGCTTCCTTTTGATCGTGCGTGACATAGACCGCCGTGAGTCCGGCTTCTTTGCAGATGCGGCGAATTTCCGTGCGCATTTCGAGCCGGAGCTTGGCGTCGAGATTGGAAAGTGGTTCGTCCAGCAGCAGACAGCGAGGCCGCACGACGAGCGCGCGGGCCAACGCAACGCGCTGTTGCTGGCCACCGGAGAGTTCGTGGATGCCACGTTGCGCGAAGGCGTCCATGCGCACGGAGTCCAACGCGTCCCCCACCCTGCGGCGGATTTCATCGCGGGTAACGCCGAGTTCCTCCAGCCCGAAGGCGACATTTTCCACCACGGTTTTGTGGGGCCAGAGGGCGTAATTTTGAAACACCATGCCGGTGCGGCGGAGGTGGGCGGGAAGGCGCGTGACATCGTCTTTGCCAAAGCGGATCGTTCCGGCGTCCGGCAGGCAGAATCCGGCAAGGCAACGCAGAAGCGTGGTTTTTCCGCAGCCGCTCGGCCCGAGCAAAAAAAAGATTTCACCCGGTTTGATGGCAAGGGATACAGCGTCCAGCGCTGCCACGCTGCCGTAATGTTTGCTGAGTTGCTCGATGCGAATGTCGATCACGGGAAGGCAGTATTTAATAAGCTGCCTCCCGGGACGAGAAAAAAGAGCCGGGGGTGAAAAAGAAGAAACTTTATTTCAATTCCAGATTGCACATGGAGGCGAAGACCGCGAGAGTCTCCGGCTCTTGCGATGTTAACGATTTCTCAACTCAGTAAAAGTTTCGGCGGACGCGTGCTCTTTGAGAACGCTTCGATTCAGGTGAACCGTGGCGACCGCGTGGGGTTGGTCGGCCCGAACGGGGCGGGCAAATCGACGCTGTTTTCGTTGATCCTCGGCGAATCCTCGGCAGACGAGGGCCGTGTATCTTTGGAACGCGCAGCTTCAATCGGTTATCTGCCGCAGGAGAACGCTCCGGCGGGCGACGAGACGGTGCTGGAGCTGGCATGCGCGATCGCGCCGGAACTGGCCCGGGCTCAACGCATCCTCAAGACGACGCCGGAAGATTCGCCCGAGCACCATGCGGCGATGGCGGTTTTCGATGAACACAACGGTTGGCAGCTTGAGCCGAAAGCGAAGCGGATTCTGGCCGGACTGGCCTTCCGCACGTCGGACTTCGAGCGCCCGGCCAAGGCGCTCAGCGGCGGCTGGGTAATGCGCGCCCATCTCGCGCGGCTGTTGGTGATGGAGCCGGACTTGCTTTTGTTGGACGAACCAACGAACCATCTCGATCTCGAATCGCTGGTCTGGTTCCAGCAATACTTGAGCGATTATCCGGGCGCGATTTTGATGATTTCGCACGACCGCGAATTCCTCAATGCGTTGGTTGGCTCCATTGTGGAGATCGGCAACCGGCGGTTGAATCGCTACCGGGGGAATTGGGATAAATATGTAGAGGAAAAGGCGGCCCGCGAGGAGCAGCAACTTTCCGCTTACAAGAATCAGCAGAAGGAGATCGCTGCGCTCCAACAGTTCGCCGACCGCTTCCGCGCCAAGGCCAGCAAGGCGTCGCAGGCACAGAGCAAGCTCAAGCAGATCGACCGGATGGAGAAGATTGAAGCGCCGCAGGCCGCGCAAAAGAAGGTGCATTTCCGGTTCCCCCAGCCACCCCGCAGTGGTGTGCGCGCAGTGACACTCAAAAATGTGGATCACGCTTACGGGGATTTAGTGGTCTATCGCGGGCTCGATTTTCAGGCGGAACGGGGTCAGCGCACGGTGCTGGTGGGGCCGAACGGTGCGGGGAAATCAACGCTCATTAAACTACTTTCCGGCAATCTGCCCATTCAAAGCGGCGAGCGCGAGTTGGGGCACAATGTGAAGGTGGGATATTTTTCCCAATACCGCGTGGAGATGCTCAATCCCCGCAGCACGGTGCTGCAAACCGTGCAGGAAATGGAAAATCCGCCCTCTGAACAGGAAGCGCGGACGGTGCTCGGCTCATTCCTCTTTCGTGGTGACGATGTGTTCAAGCCGGTGGCGGTTTTGAGCGGCGGGGAAAAGACACGGCTGGCGCTTGTCAAGCTGCTCATGGACCCGCCTAATCTGCTGCTCATGGACGAGCCGACAACACACCTCGACGTCGGTTCCATTGACGCGCTCATTGGCGCGCTGAAACAGTATGAGGGGACGCTCATTTTCATCAGCCACGATGTGCATTTCATCAAGGCGATTGCCACCTCCGTGCTACACATTAGCGCCGGAAAGCTGACCCCCTACCCTGGCAACTACGATTATTACCTCGATAAAAGTCGGGCCGGGTCTGCGCGCGAAGCGCTCACCACTGGCGATAAATTGCACAACGATCAACCAGCCGAGACGGAGAAGGCGGCGTCCGGCACGGCTGCTCCCGGAATGCGCGAGCAACGCGAGCAGCGGCGCGCAGCGGCCGAGGAGCGCAAGGCACAGGCCGCCGCAAAGCGAGAGTTGGAGAAACGCGTGCAGGCGCTCGAAATGCGCATTCTGAGCCTGGAAGGCCGTCAAAAGGAATTGACGGAGGAGTTGGAGAAACCGGAAAGTTATGCTTCCGGCGGCAACGCGATGCAGTTAAACCGCGATTTGATGAGCGTCGCCGGAGACCTCGCCCGAGCCACCGCCGAGTGGGAAAAACTCGCGGCGAAGATGGGTTGAGTTCGCGTTTTTCTTCCCGTAGGCTCTGTTGCCAATGCAACTGCGCGCTCCGGCCAAGATCAATTTGTCGCTTTCGATTCTCAGGAAACGCCCTGATGGGTTTCACGAGATCGAGTCGCGCATGGTGGCGCTGACACTGGGGGATACGCTCACACTGGAGGCAAGTAACGATAGTGGCGTCGCGTTTTCTTGCAGCGATGCTTCGCTCCCGTGTGATGACTCGAATCTCGTGGTGCGTGCAGCCCGGTGGTTTTTTGAGACAGCGGGATTGACGCCTGCCGTGCGGATTCATTTGGAGAAGGCGATTCCGCATGGCGCGGGGCTCGGTGGCGGAAGCAGCGATGCGGCGACGACGCTTGCGGGGTTGAATCAGCTTTTCGGCTCGCCGCTGGCAGTAGAAAAGATTGCCGCGCTTGCAGCGGAGATCGGCTCCGATGTGCCGTTTTTTCTCGCGGGCGGCGCGGCGATTTGCCGGGGCCGGGGTGAGCTGGTGGAGCCGATCCCCTTCCCTTATCAGCTTCCATTGTTATTGATCAAACCCGGCTTTGGTGTGCCGACGCCTTGGGCTTACAGCCGGTGGAAGGATTCCCGCGAATTGCCCGGCGTTTCCTATGCGGTGCAGGATTTCACATGGGGGCGACTGACGAATGATTTGGAGCGTCCGGTGTTTGAGAAATATTTATTTTTACCGGTGCTCAAACGCTGGCTATTGCAGCAGCCGGAAGTGGCCGGGGCGCTGATGTCCGGCTCGGGCTCGACATGTTTCGCAGTGCTGCGCGACGGGGCGGATGGAGCGGCGCTGGAAGCGCGGGCGCGCGAGGCGTTTGGTGAGGTGTGGACGTGTTTGTGCCAGACGGTTGGGAAATGACCTCATTTTTTCTCCGCAAAGTATGAACAAGCGCACTATGATTAACAAACGCACTCCGGGCCAGCGCGCCTTCGATAGATGTTTCCTACCAATTGCAGCGATTGCCGTTATCTTTATGTTTGGGGATCATGCTACTACTGAAAAACATATCCCAGTGACACCGCATTGGTGGCTGTGGTTTCTTTTTTTGATTGGTTTGGGTCTCGCTACTCTTTGGGTACGCGCGTTGGGTAGTTTAATCGATGCATGGAATGATCCCTCAGCAAAGGTTATACGTTTTTCTGCCTCGGCATGCCTGATCGTCTTTGGACTCATTGTCATTGGACTTCTTCGTGTTCCTTTTCACTAAAAGATGCTGATAAGCCTTGTACGCAACAAAGCCACCGGATTACTACTCCGGTGGCCTTGCTTTAGTGATTATTCGCTAATGACAACCTAGTGCTGATGCGGGGCGGGCGCACATGCGCTGCAGTTGTTGGCGATCTGCTGGAAGAAGTCGTTGCCTTTGTCGTCCACGAGGATGAACGCGGGGAAATCGACGACTTCAATTTTCCAGATGGCTTCCATCCCGAGTTCGGGATATTCGAGCGCTTCGACTTTTTTGATGTTGTTCTGGGCGAGGATGGCCGCGGGGCCGCCGATGGAGCCAAGGTAGAAGCCGCCGTATTTCTTGCAGGCGTCGGTGACTTGCTGGGTGCGGTTGCCTTTGGCAATCATGATCTTCGAGCCGCCGTGGCTTTGGAAGAGTTCCACGTAGCTGTCCATGCGCCCGGCGGTGGTGGGACCAAAGGAACCGGAGGGCATTCCAGTGGGCGTCTTGGCGGGACCGGCGTAGTAGATCGGGTGGGCTTTGAGGTAGTCAGGGAGTCCCGCTCCGGCGTCGATGCGCTCTTTCAGTTTCGCGTGAGCGATGTCGCGTCCGACGATGATGGTGCCGTTGAGCGAAAGCCGCGTGGCGACCGGGTATTTGGTGAGTTCGGCCAGGATCTCATCCATGGGTCGGTTGAGGTCGATCTTGACCACCGTTCCTTCGTTGGCTTTGCGGTATTTTTCCGGGATGAAGCGGGCAGGGTTGGTTTCGAGTTTTTCGATCCAGACGCCCTCTTTGTTGATCTTGGCTTTGATGTTGCGGTCGGCGGAGCAGGAGACACCGAGGCCGACGGGGCAGGAGGCTCCGTGCCGGGGGAGCCGGACGACGCGGATGTCGAGCGCGAAGTATTTCCCGCCGAACTGGGCGCCGAGGCCGAGCTTTTGGGCTTCTTTGAGGAGGGTGGCTTCGAGTTCGAGATCGCGGAAGGCCTGGCCCTGAGCGTTGCCCTTGGTGGGGAGGGCATCGAGGTATTTGACGCTGGCGAGCTTGACAGTCTTCAAGCAGGCTTCGGCGCTGGTGCCGCCGATGACGAAGGCGATGTGGTAGGGCGGGCACGCGGCGGTGCCGAGGTGGGCCATTTTGGAGACTAGGAACGGGATGAGCGTCTTGGGATTTAAGAGCGCTTTGGTTTCCTGGTAGAGATAGGTCTTGTTGGCCGAGCCGCCACCTTTGGCGACGCAGAGGAATTTGTATTCGCCACCGGGGGTGGCCATGAGGTCGATTTGCGCAGGGAGGTTGTTGCCGCTGTTTTTCTCCTCATACATGTCGAGGGCGACGGTTTGGGAGTAGCGCAGGTTTTCCTGCGTGTAGGTCTCGTAAACGCCTTTGCTGAGGGCTTCGGCGTCGTCGATGCCGGTCCAGACGCGCTGGCCCTTTTTCCCGACGATGTTGGCGGTGCCGGTGTCCTGGCAGAACGGAAGGACGCCTTTGGCGGCGACTTCGGCGTTGCGCAACATGGTTAGGGCGACGTAGCGGTCGTTGTCGCTGGCTTCAGGGTCGTCGAGGATGGCAGCGACTTGGGCGAGATGCGCGGGCCGCAGCATGAAGGCGCAGTCGTGGAAGGCGGCTTTGGAGAGGGCGGTAAGGGCCTCGGGGGCTACTTTGAGGATTTCCTGTCCCTCAAATTCGCCGACGGAAACGCCGTCGCGAGCGAGGAGGTAATATTCGGTGTCGTCTTTTCCGAGCGGAAACGGGTCTTGGTATTGAAAGGGAGTATCCATAGGTAGAAAGGCTACTTATACGACAGGTTGGGCCGGGGGCTCAACAAGGTTTGGCGTTTTTCCCCCGTTCTTTCTGCCTGACTCAGATATCAGGACCAGAAAATAGCACTACCCCACCCCGCCCGCCGAGTTGGCTAGATCGGCTTCTTCTTTAGGCAGGAAGACTTTGAAGCGGTTTTTGTCGATGGCTTTCATGTAGGCTTCGTGCGGGGAGACGATGCCTTGCTGCATGACGCTCCAGATGGCGTCGTCCATGAATTGCATCCCCTGCCCTTTGCCGCCGACGATGACGTCTTGCAGTTTCTGTGTAGCGCCTTCGCGAATGATGGCAGAGACGGCGGAGTTGCCGACGAGGATTTCGTTGACGGCGATGCGGCCCGGTTTGTCGCACCGTTTGAGGAGCAACTGGGCGACGACGCCGCGCAGGGAGGAAGAGAGCATGGTGCGAACCTGCCCCTGCTGGTCGGAAGGGAAAACGTCCACGAGACGATCCACGGTTTTGCGGGCGTTGTTGGTGTGCAGAGTGCCGAAGACAAGGAGGCCGGTTTCGGCGGCAGTGAGCGCGAGAGAAATAGTCTCCAAGTCGCGCATTTCGCCGACGAGAACGATGTCGGCGTCTTCGCGCAGGGCGGCTTTGAGTCCCGCCGGGAAGTCGATGGAATGGTCGGGCACTTCGCGCTGGGTGATGATGCTCTTCTTGTTGTTGTGGACGAATTCGATCGGCTCCTCAATGGTGACGATGTGCCGGGCGTAGTTAACGTTGATGAAGTCCATCATGCCAGCAAGGGTCGTGCTTTTGCCGGAGCCGGTGGGTCCGGTAACGAGGATAAGTCCACCGCGCATTTTGCAGAAATCCTTGACGACTTCGGGAATGCCGAGTTGTTCGAGGGTGAGAATTTTCGTCGGGATGAGACGGAAGACGGCGCCGTAGCCGTTGGTCTGCTTGAGGAAGTTGCAGCGAAAGCGGGATTCCGCGTCCATTTCGTAGGCGAAGTCGAGGTCGCCGCATTCTTCAAAGCGGGCCCAGCGTTCGGGGCCTGCGATTTCACTCATCATGTAGGCGCATTCTTCCACGGTGAGGACTTCTTCACGAATGGGTACGATATCGCCGTGTTGTCGGATTTTTGGAGGTTGACCCTGGCCAAGGTGGAAATCCGAAGCGCCCGCTTCGATGAGGACTTTGAAGAACTGGTCGATGTATGCCATCTGAAGAAAGGGGGTTAGTGGGCGAAGTGCTGCCGCATGATCTGCTTTTGATCGGCGCGGGCGTAGGCTTCATCTTGGGAGATGATGCCTTGGTCGTAGAGGGACATGAGATCGTCGTCCATGAGTTGCATGCCGAGTTTGCGCCCAGTCTGCATGATGCCAGGCAGCATGAAGGTTTTGCCATCGCGGATGGTAGCGGCAACGGCAGGGGTGTTGACGAGGATTTCCAAGGCGAGGGCGCGGCCCGTGTTGTCCATGCGGGGAACGAGCTGCTGGCTGATGATGCCGCGCAGGGATTCGCTGACCATGACGCGGATTTGTTCGCGCTGGTCGGTGGGGAAGACGTCGAGCACGCGGTCGAGGGTGCGGGCGGCGTTGCCGGTGTGCAGGGTGCCGAGCACCAAGTGACCGGTTTCCGCCGCGGTGATGGCAAGCTGGATGGTCTCCAGGTCGCGCATTTCACCGACCATAATGACGTCCGGATCCTCACGCAACGAGCCGCGCAGCGCCGCTGCAAAGGAGCGGGTGTGGGTGTGGACTTCGCGCTGGGTGACATGGCAGCCTTTGGAGTTGATGACGTATTCGATGGGGTCTTCCAGCGTGATGATATGGTCGTGCCGTGTGCGGTTGACTTCGTCGATCAGCGAGGCAAGCGTAGTTGATTTGCCGCAGCCCACGGAGCCGGTGACGAGCACGAGACCGTTGTGGTATTGGGTGAGAAGTTTAAGGGATTCGGGCAGCCCGAGTTCTTCCATGCTCCGCAGTTGGGTGCTAATGATGCGGAAGGTCATGTCGTAGCCGAGCCGGTGTCGGACGACGCTGGTGCGGAAGCGACCAAACTGGTTGGCGTAGGCAAAATCGGCGTCGCCGCGTTCGGCAAGATGCTTCTTGTGCTCGTCGTTGAGAAAGCTCAGGGCGAGGCGCTCGGTATCTGCTGCGCTCAGGACGGGGGCTTTCAGCCAGATCGGTTCCAGTTGCCCGTTACGCCGCCAGACCGGGCGGCTGTTGACGGAAAGATGAATGTCCGAGGCGTTCGACTGCTGACCGATGAAGAGATACTGATCGACGTGCTCCAAGGTTTGGACTACGTCCGGGATAGCAGTCGGCTTGGGAACAGCGATTGGGATGGGAGTGGGGGTAGCTGACATTGGCAGGCAAGAAAAACGACACCACGAAGGCGATGAAATCAATGCAAAACGCTGCGCGGGTCAAAAAAAATTGGGTGGGCTCTGTTTTGTGCTGGGAAAATCTCAGCGGGACGGTTTGTGCCAGCCGGAACCGCCGCGTGCTGCCAGTTCAGTGATTTTTTTGGAGGCCAGGGCGGTAAGAGCAGGTTTGAACACGGTGAAGAGCACGTTGAGGAGGGTCAGCAACAGCCCAGCGCGTTCGACTTCCTTCAAAGTTTCCGTGGTTTGTCGGTGCGCCTTGGAATCAGCTTTTCTGCGTCCGGGAAGGCGCGACAAGACCCACCCGGCAACAGCTGCTCCAGCAAACCACGCGGTTTTTCGGTGGGTCACGGAATGTTTGAAGTGGGCAACGAGGTCGAGGTCGTTCCGAGCATCGTGAAGGTTGCGGGAGAGTTCGGCGCGCGCCCACCCGAGTTCGGAGATGAGTTCCTCCTTGCGGTCAGACGCGTGTCTCATTTGTGCCGGTTCAGCCATTCCTGGTCCTTTCTGAATTCTTCGAGGGTTGCCGTAAAGACCGGTTGTTTCCACAAGCGCAGGACGGCCAGGAGGCCCAAGAATGCGCCGACGAGATGCAGTAGCCCAATGACGACGACGCACCAGCCCCAATGGAAATGAAAGACCGTGGCGAACAGGGCGATGATCCCCACCCAAAGCAGGGCATAGCCGAAAGCGAGGAGGCCGAGGGCGATGACCAGAATGACCGCGCCTTTGATGTAGAGGGCGGCGGCGTCCTTGCCTTCGATCCCGGCCAGTTCCATACGGGCGCGGAAATAGCCTGCAAGCGAGGCCAGCAGTGAGAGCAAATGACTGGAAAGTCCGCCCTCTGCCGCAGGCCGTTCGTTGGGCGGCGGCGTGGTTTCGATCATGGTCCGTGATTCGCGGGGTGACTCGACAGGCTAACGGCGGAAGATCAGGCCGAGAACAAACCCAACTCCCAGCGCGGTAAGCACGCCACGGAGCGGATTTTCCCGAACGTAGGCCTCACCCTCTTCTTGGAGCGTGCGGGCGCGCGTGCGGGCGTGTTGGTAGGTTTCTTCCGCTTTTGCGCGGTATTCGTGGGCTTTGGATTCCGCAACGGTGCGGAATTCGGCGGCTTTTTCTTCGGCTACGGAACGGAGTTCCGAGGCTTTTTCTTCAGCAGCGGCGCGAAGTTCTTCGGCAGCCTGCTTGGCGTGGGCCTTGCCAGCTTCAAATTTGCTGGCACTTTCCTGGTTCTTGGTGATGTCACTCATAAGCTTTTCCTGTTGAGATACATTAAATCCTATTTGCCGCACAATGACAAGGCTCGACTTCTTCCAAAATATTTCGGTTTGAACAGGGGTTTCGGGCGGGAGGAGGCAGGGCTTTGGCACATTTCGTGATTCCGGTTCTTGCGCGCCTCTGCTATCCCCTTCCCCATGTTTAACGTCGTTCTGATCGAGCCGGAGATTCCGCCCAACACCGGCAATATCGCCCGGTTGTGTCTCGCCACCGATGCGACGCTCCATCTGGTGCGTCCGCTCGGGTTCTCCATCGACGATAAAACGCTCAAGCGCGCCGGGCTCGACTATTGGAAGGAGACGCGGGTGGAACTCTGGGACACGTTCGAGCAACTTCAGGCTGCACATCCCGAGGGGCGGTTCTGGTATTTGACGACCAAGAGCGATGAGCCGTATTACGATGCCCGGTTTGCGCCGGGGGATTTTTTGGTTTTTGGGCGAGAGACCAAGGGACTCCCTGATCCGCTACTGGCAGCGCACCCGGAGCGCTGCCTGACCATCCCGATGACAAGCAAGACCCGTAGCCTCAACCTGGCGACGGCGGTGGGGATTGTGCTTTTCGAGGGGATGCGGCAGGTGCGGAGGGCGTAGTTTTTGGGTCTCACGCAGAGACGCGGAGGCGCAGAGAAAGGCAGGTGGACCGGGACTTTCGGGCGCGATTTGGGACGTGGCGGCGGCATGTATCCCCGCGGAGGACGAGGCCGAATGCTACTCTGCAGACCATTGAGGAGTCTTTTGCGACACAAAACCGAAGTTGAAGTTCTTTCGATGATACTGTTAGGTTTCATTCACCCATATGTGCATGGCACTATACATTGCATCTGATCGGCCATTGCCTGTGACCAAACAGCCAGAGTATCGGAAGGATGCCGTGTCATCGCCGACCTGGCCCCGGGAAGCACAGCGTTTCTACACTGCGACACTCAACACAACGCAGGAGGCTGTGCGTTCACACTTCAGCTATCCACAGGTTCTTTATGCCGGCAGTTACGAGGGTTGCGGCTGTGGTTTCAATTACGGTCGCGAGTATCCAGAAGCCGAAGATGACGCCGAGCATTTGACCGCTGCACGCGAGTCAGTAGCCGAGTTGGTCCGGTATGTTCGAGCGTCGAGGGTGCAGGAAATTTACAGTTGTTGGTCTGATGACGAAGCGAAGCCGACGGTTCATCAGCGCACCGTTACGCCAGAGATGCTCGCATCACCCGATTTTATCTTTCGAGAGCAAGAGTTATTGAGGATTGAGCTTAACGCCTAACGAGTCGTCGGAGCAAAACGCGGCTGCGTTCGCAAGTTGCACTTCGCGATTTCTCCCGCTAGCCTTGGTTTCATGCCCAGCCAAGAGATGCAAAAAGAGGTTCATTTGAGCGCGCGCGATCTGCGGCGCTCTTTCAAGATCGGCTCGCGCCAGATTGACGTGCTCCGGGGGATTTCCCTGGACATCCATCGGGGGGAATCCGTTTTTCTGGTAGGGGCTTCCGGCGCGGGGAAGACGACGCTGCTGTACACGATGGCGGGACTGGAGCGGCCCGAATCGGGCACGGTGACGTTTGAGGGGCGGGAGCTTTACAAAGGGAGCGAACGCGCGGAGGCGCGGATGCGCAATGAACGCATGGGGTTTGTGTTTCAGGGGTATTTCCTGCTGCCGGAATTGACCGCCTTGGAAAACGTGATGCTGCCGACGATGATCGACGGTCGGCACCTGCGCGAAGCGGCGGAGCGGGCACTCGAAAAGGTGGGGCTGGCAGAGCGCAAACACCATCTCCCGGCGGAGATGAGCGGTGGCGAACAGCAGCGTGTGGCCATTGCCCGTGCGATCATCAATGACCCGACGGTGATTTTTGCCGATGAACCGACGGGCAATCTCGACTCGAAGACGGGGGGAACGATCGTCGATTTGCTGCTTGCGTTGGTCAGGGAAAACCAGAAAACATTGGTGGTGGTAACTCACGACGCCCGGTTGGCCGAACGCGGTGACCGCAAAGTGGAGATTGTGGACGGTTTGCTGAAAAGCGAGGCCTGATCCGATTTCCCTACTGCGGACATGGCGAAACAGTCAACCCGGCGCGGGGAACCTGCCGATTTTTCCGACTTATGAAGAAGATTTATATTGATGGTGTTTTTTATCCCGAGGCGGACGCGAAGATTTCCGTGTTCGATCACGGTCTGCTCTATGGCGATGGCATTTTTGAAGGCATCCGGTTTTACAACGGGCGCGTCTTCAAATTGGAGGAGCATATTGCCCGGCTTTACGATTCTGCGCGGGCCATCGCGCTGACGATCCCTCTTTCCAAGGCAGAAATGACGGAGGCTACGCTGGAAAGCTGCCGCCAGAACGGGTTGCGCGACGGCTACATCCGGCTTGTGGTGACGCGCGGCGTGGGCGATTTGGGTTTGAACCCAAAGAATTGTCCTAAAGCGTCGATCATCATTATCGCCGCCGCCATCAAGCTTTACCCGGAAGAGCTTTACCGCAACGGTCTTACCGTGGTGACGTGCGCCACCCGGCGCGTGGCTCCGGGGGCGTTCAGCCCTGCCATCAAATCGCTCAATTACCTCAATAACATACTGGCCAAAATCGAGGCGGGCGAAGCGGGCGAAGGCCTGATGCTTAACGAACAGGGGTATGTGGCCGAATGCACAGGGGACAATATCTTTATCCTGAAAAACGGGCGACTTTTCACACCTCCCACCTCGGCTGGCGCTCTTGGCGGGATTACGCGCAACGTGGTCCTGGAGATTGCCCAAGAGTTCGGGATGTCCATCAATGAAGTGAACCTGACCCGGTATGATCTCTTCACGGCAGACGAGTTTTTCCTCACGGGAACAGCGGCGGAAATCATCCCGGTGGTGAGCCTCGATACGCGTCCGATTGGGGACGGCGTCCCCGGCCCGCTGACGGCAAAATTTATTAAACGCTACCACGAGTTGACACAAGCCTCTGGCACGTCGATCTATTGAGTAGGAACCTTTAACAGAACCTCCGAGCCAAATGGTCTGCGATGTGTGCAAAACCAATCCTGCGACGGTATTCTTGACGCAAATTGTCGATGGCAAGATGCAGAAGGTGAATCTGTGCGAAGCCTGCTCAAAGGAAAAGGGCGTCACGGATCCCCTCTCCTTTGCTTTGGTGGATTTACTACCGGGGCTCGGAGCCGAGCAGGAAGTGGAAAAGGGGGCAACGGTGCAACGCTGCCCCGCATGCGGATTCACCCAGGCGGACTTCAAAAAGACCGGGCGGCTCGGCTGTGCGGTTTGCTACGATACTTTTGAGGAAGGGCTGGATGGATTGCTCAAGGCCATGCACCGACGCACGATCCATACCGGCAAAGTCCCGGCGCGGCTCAGTCGCAGTATTGAACTTGGAGTGCGGATGAAACAACTCAAGCGCGATCTGGACAAGGCTATCGTCGAGGAAAACTACGAGACGGCAGCCCAGCTTCGCGATCAACTTCGGGAACTGGAACAAATACCGTGAATATCAAGAGCCTTTTTTCGAGCGGCGGCGAGCAGGCTCGAGATTCCGGCCCGCATCACCAGATCGTCATTTCCAGCCGGGTTCGTCTGGCGAGGAACTTGCGCGGCCATCCCTTCCCCGGATGGGCCAAGAAGAGCGACCGTTTGCAAGTTCTGGAGTTGATCAAGCCGCAGGTGGAAGCCCTGCCGGAAATGGACGATGCTCTTTCTGCTTATCTGCAGGAATTGACTGCGCTGGAGAAGCAGGTGCTGGTGGAGCGCCATCTCATCAGCCGCGAACATGCCGCCAAGGGAGCTGGAAGTGCTGTGGTGGTCGATAAAAAGCAGATGCTGAGCATCATGATCAATGAGGAGGATCACTTGCGGATGCAGGTGCTCCGGCCCGGCTTGCAGCTTCGCAACGCATTCAAGGTGCTGGACAAAGTAGATAGCGCCTTGGAAAATAAGCTCAATTACGCTTTCCATCCGCAACTTGGGTATTTGACAGCCTGCCCCACCAACGTCGGCACGGGAATGCGCGCCTCGGCGATGGTGCATCTGCCGGGACTCGTCTTAAGCGAGCAGATCAACCAGGTTATCCAGGCGATCAACAAGATCGGCCTGGCAGTGCGCGGCCTTTACGGTGAAGGCACAGAGGCGATGGGCAATCTTTTCCAGATTTCCAACCAGATTACCCTCGGCGAGCCGGAGGAGGAGATTATTTCGCAGCTCAACAAGGTGATCGAGAGGATCATCGAGAATGAGGAAAACGCCCGCCAAATTCTGCTCCAGCAGAAGCCGGGAACACTTCTGGACAACATCGGACGCGGGTTTGGCATCCTCTCGCACGCTTATGCGATGACGTCCAAGGAGGCGTTAAATCTCCTCTCTTTCCTGAAACTGGGGGTGGATCTCGGCTTTTTCCCGCCGGAACGGCAGACAGAGATTGACGAGTTGTTTGTGATTACCCAGCCCGCCCACTTGCAGGGCGGCGCGTTGCAACAAAAACTCGACCCGGAAGAACGCGACGCCTTGCGCGCGGCAATTTTCCGTGAAAAATTAAAAGTGTTTCCGAACCCGAATACGAGCAAGGCGGTCATCCCACGGCCTCCAACCGAAGAACCTCACCATGAATAATTTTACTCCACGCGCTCAACAAGTGCTTGCGCTCGCCCGGAAGGAAGCGGAGCGGTTCAACCACAATTACGTCGGCACCGAGCACCTGCTTTTGGGGCTGATCAAACTTGGCCAGGGGGTCGCCGTGAACGTGCTCCAGAAGATGGGGCTGGAATTGGAGACCGTCCGGGCGGAAGTCGAGAAACAAGTCGGCGCAGGACCGGAGGGGAAGATCGTCGGCAATATTCCCTACACTCCACGCGTGAAAAAAGTCCTCGCACTGGCGGGAAAGGAAGCCAAGGCGCTCAATCACACCTACGTCGGCACCGAGCATATTCTGTTGGGCCTGTTGAGGGAAGGCGAAGGCGTTGCCGCCGTCGTGCTGAAGAACCTGGAGGTCGATATTGAGAAGACCCGTAACGAAATCCTCAAGGAACTCGACCCGAACTTCACGCCGCCGGAAGGCGAAGCGGAAGAGGAAGGGCAACCGACCGCTGGGGCCGGGACTCCCGCCGAGGCGGGAAAGAAGGGCGATGTCAAGACGCCCGCGCTGCGCGCATTCGGACGCGATCTGACGGAGATGGCCCGCAAGGCAGAACTTGATCCCGTGATCGGTCGCCATAACGAAATCGAGCGCGTCATCCAGATTCTCTGCCGACGCACCAAGAACAATCCGGTGTTGCTCGGCGAAGCGGGCGTCGGCAAGACGGCCATCGTGGAGGGGCTCGCCCAGGAAATCGCCGCAGGGACCGTCCCGGAGATTTTGCGCGAAAAGAAAGTGGTGACGCTCGACCTCGCATTGATGGTCGCCGGAACGAAATACCGGGGCCAGTTTGAGGAACGGATCAAGGCCGTGATGGATGAGATTCGCCGCAGCAAAAATATTCTGCTCTTCATTGACGAACTGCACACCATCGTCGGCGCGGGCTCGGCGGAAGGAGCGATGGACGCCTCCAATATCATCAAACCAGCGTTGAGCCGGGGCGAATTGCAGTGCATCGGCGCGACAACGCTCAACGAATACCGCAAGCACATCGAGAAGGATGCCGCGCTGGAACGACGCTTCCAAACGGTGAAGGTTGAGGCGCCCAATGTGGAGGATACCATCGCGATTTTGAAGGGGCTGCGACCCAAGTATGAGGCGCATCACAGGGCGAAGATCACCGATGAAGCCTTGGAACTCTGCGCCAAGCTCTCCGACCGCTACATCACAGGCCGGTTTCTGCCGGACAAGGCCATCGACGTGATGGACGAGGCCGGAGCGCGAGCGCGCATCGCCTCGATGACTCGTCCGCCAGACGTGAAACATATCGAAGAGGAAATAGAGGAAATCCGCGGTCAGAAAGAGGCTTCCATCAAAGCTCAGGACTTCGAGAAAGCCGCCGCCCTGCGCGACACAGAGAAACAGGCCAAGGATAAGCTGGAACGCATCCTCAACGAATGGCGTGAAGCCCGCGAGGAAAAGGAGGTCGTGGTTTCCGACGACGATATTCTTTCCGTGGTCTCCAAGACCACCGGCGTCCCGCTGCACCGCATGGAGCAGGCGGAGACCGCCAAACTCCTCGCCATGGAAGAGGAATTGAAGAAACGTGTCATCGGCCAGGACGAGGCGATCACGGCCATCTCCAAGGCACTGCGACGTTCGCGCGCGGACTTGAAGGATCCGCGCCGCCCCATCGGTTCGTTCATTTTCCTTGGGCCGACCGGCGTCGGCAAGACGTTCCTCACCGCGTCGCTGGCGGAGTTCATGTTCGGCGACCGCGATGCGTTGATCCAGATCGACATGTCGGAATACATGGAGAAATTCACGGCTTCCCGGCTTATCGGGTCGCCTCCCGGCTATGTCGGTTACGAGGAAGGTGGACAACTTTCCGAAGCCGTTCGTCGCCGTCCTTACTCCGTCATTTTGTTCGACGAGGTGGAAAAGGCGCACCCGGACGTGATGCATCTCCTGCTCCAAATTTTGGAGGAAGGCAAAGTCACAGACTCGCTTGGACGCAAGATTGACTTCCGCAACACGATCATCATCATGACCTCGAACGTGGGGGCGGAGTTGATCAAGAAGCAGACGACGCTTGGCTTCGGCGCTGCGAGCATGGCGGAAGCCGCAAGCTACGAGGCGATGCGGGATAAAATCATGGAAGAGGCCAAGCGCGTCTTCAAGCCGGAGTTCATCAACCGGCTCGACGATCTGATTGTCTTCCATACGCTCTCTAAGCCGGATCTGGTGAAGATCGTGGACCTCGAAGTGGAGAAGGTGGCCAAGCGGCTCAAGACCAAAGAAATTGAGTTGGTCCTGGACGCGGCCTCCCACGAGTTCCTTATCGAGAAGGGCTACGATCCGGCCTACGGAGCGCGCCCGATGCGCCGCGCCGTAGAACGCTTCCTGGAAGATCCGCTTGCGGAGGAACTGCTGCGCGGCGGGATAAAACCGGGCGAAACCGTGACGGTGAGCGCCTCTGGGAGTAAACTCGTTTTCAACGCCGAAGGGCCAAAGGCGGAGGATAAAAACGCCGAGGCCAAGGCGGGGAAATAGAGATGCTTATTGAGCCGCTGTTGGGCTGTTTCCTGTTTTTATCGACTTTCGGAGAGCTTAAAAAAGCAGAGTGAGGTCTGGATCACGCTTGGGGGAAATCCTGACACGGCGGAACTGAGCGCCAGTTTGTAGGCATTGAGTTGGGGTTGGTAACGCTCTTCAAGATACTGGCGCTCGACCTCGCTGGAGAAGCGATCCGTTTTGAAATCGATGATGTGCGCCCGCTGGATGCAATTCGCTGGATCGCGCCAAAGAACCACGCGATCAAACGAGCCGGTGAGGAGTTCTGCATTTTGTGCCGGGGTAGTCATCACTGCGAACCGGCGTTCACGCCAAAGTTCCACGTGCGCTTCCGGGGCAAAGAGACGTTTACTGAAGACCTGATGCAATGGCGTTCCTTGGGTTGCTATTTGTTGCAGAAGCCGCGCGGCCAAGGCTTCGGCTTCCTTGCGCGGCAAGTGCTCCCATAGCGGCCCGGTGGCGGAAAGCATATCTGCCGATGTGGGAAGTCCATCCTCGATCCAAGTAACTTGGGAGAGCCAGGTGTGGACCAACTCGCCTCGCTTCATGGCTTCGCGGTTCGCCGGGGCCAGGATGCTGGGGATGGCGACAGTGCCTGCGTCTTCCTGGCTCGACGGCGTAGCGTAAGCTATGCGGTGGTAAGGCTGCGTGGACACTGTTTTGGACAGGATGCCGTAGGGCGCTTGCGCGATTCCCGGATCGGATAATTCTCGGCTCGCGCTGCGCCCGTTCGCCTCATCACATGCGCGCGCGGTGATGCCTGGAAAGCGTTCGACGACACGCTCCGAGTCTGGGTTCCACCCGGCGCGCAACAACTGGACGAGCGGCGCTTTGCTTTCCTCGCGCAATACGATGTCCAGGAAGGAGCGGGCACGCGTCATGCCGACGTAGAGGACGCAGAGTTCCTCCGCAAAATCCCGCCGGGCTTCGGCTTCCAGCAATTCCTCCAGGCCGAGCGGCGCGGATTCCTCTTTGTTGGGAACCACCTGCCATGTGCCTTGGTATTCAGCAATCTCAGGCTCGCCACTGCTGCCCATGCGGGCGTCGATGTCCATCAGGATGACCGCCTCGAATTCCAAGCCCTTGGAGGCATGGATGCTCATCAGGCGCACAGAGGAACCGCCCCGACGCTCCACGCGGCGATTGCGAATGTGTGCGACAAACTGGCTGAAACGCGCGGGGCCGCGTTGGCTGTATTCGCGAGCCACTTCCAGCAATTGCTCGCAGCGGAGCCGGTCGTAAGCGTTGCAGGACGTGAGAAAGCTCTCCTCCCTAATCCACTCGCGGAGGACTTCGGCGAGTCCGCGATCCATCAGCGCACGTCGGATTTCGCGCAGCGTGTTCCATTCCTCCGAGCCGGACACGGTGGCGGCTTGCACGGAGTCGGCAAAGCCGAACGCGGCGCGCGCAGGGCTCGTCAGCACATGGAAACGGGCCACCGTGTGGCCGGGGTGATCGAGCCAGGTGAAGAGAGAGAGAAGCAACTCGACCGCGCGGGAGTCGGTAAGCGGATTGCCGCCTTCTCCACTGACGTCAGCGTCCGGGCATGCCTGCCGAATCCCGGCCATGAGCCGCGAGAGGAGTTTATTTTTGCGAAGCAGCACGGCGACACTGCGGCCGTGTTGCAGGTGTTCGCGCACGAGTTCCACAGCTTGGGCAATGAGCGATGCCTCCTTGTCTTCGCCATCGCCTTTCGTCGCCTCAAAGAGCCGCACTTCGCCTTGCAGGTTGGCCACGCGCGGCGCGGGGACGTGGTCGACAAAGCCCTCGACCCATTCGCGGCCTGCGGCTTCGAGCGCGGCATTGTCCAATCCCCACGCGCCACGGAGCGAGCCGAACGTCCGGTTGAGAGCGTTCAGAACGGCGGGGCTGGAGCGATAGCTGCGGTTGAGCGGCGGGGCTAATTGCTCGCCGATTTTTGCGCCGAGTTCGCGCAACGGGGCATGCATCAATTCCCGTTCGCCGCCGCGCCAGCCGTAGATCGCCTGCTTCTCGTCACCCACGACAACAATGGAGGAGCCGCCGTTGGAGCCGATCTCTTCGAGCAGCGGGCGAAAGAACTCGTATTGCTCGCGGCTGGTGTCCTGGAATTCGTCAAAGAGGACATGCTGGAATTTCGTGCCGAGGCGGTAGTAAAGGTCGTCGTTACGGAGGGAATGATACCCAACATATCTCGTAATATCTCCAAACGTGTAGGCGGCTTGATCAAAGAGGGTAGCCAGTCGAGCGGTTTGGTAGTGTCGCGCCAACCAGGTGAGCGCCTCCATTCGCGCGCGGTGCAGACGCTGGATTTCGACTTGGGCCACGGCAAGATGAGGCGCGATGGCTTCGGAGAGGACGCTGGGGATTTCCTGGCGGTCGAACCCCACGCCCGCGAGAATCTGGCTTGCCAGGGTTGCATCAAAAAGGCGGGCCGCTTTTTGGCCCGGCTGAAGGCGTTCTGTTAATTGGTCGAGGGCTTTACTCCACGTTTTGCGAATTGCCCCAGCGTTTGTTTTTGGAGCCCAGGGTTCCGGCTCATTGATAAGCCGAAGAGCGTCTGCGGTTTCTTCGTTGGCCCAGAATCGGGGCGTTGGGGGCTGGAAGGCGTCGAGGGCGTTCCCCGATGGCGCGAGCTTCTGGAACGCAGCGGTGAGGCCGTCCAACGCGCCTTGCACGGAACTGCCGACTTGCTGACGGCGGAAGACAGCTAGGGCTTTGACGAGATCGCCTTCGCCGGTCTGCGCCAAGAGGGAATGCAGCGTGGCGCGCTGAATCTCAGCCTCAGTTTCGTCCACGGCCATCTGCCAGCCGGGCGCGAGGCCAAGTTCCGCCGCGAACGCTTTGGCGATCTGGCCGAAAAAAGCATCCATGGTGGAAATCGTGAGGCGGTCGAGATGCGCGGCAAGCCGCCCGAGCACGCGTCCGCAAATCGACAGCGTGAGCGGTGCACCGATGTTCTCGGAGAGCGTGGCGCGGTCTTGGTCGGACAAGACAGCGTTGGCAAGCAACTGGATGACGCGGTCAAGGATTTCGCCCGCAGCCGCGCGCGTGAAGGTGGTGGCGAGGATCGTCGCCGGATCGAGCGGCTGACCGTCGGATTCCGCCTTGAGCAGGAGACGGAGAAAGGCGATGGCAAGCTGGTAGGTTTTGCCGGAACCAGCGGAGGCGTGGATGACGGTGAGCGGCATGGTTACGCTTCCTCCTCGATTGGGGTGAACAAGCCATTGATGCCGCACAGGGCCGCAAACGCCGGGTCTTCGTTGTCCGTAATTTTGCCGGTTTCCCGGCAGCCTTCTCCGCTGCAAACGGCTTGCATGATGACTTCGGCCTCTTGCCATGCGGCTTCCAAGCGTTCCGTGGGAAATGGTTCGGTGATTCCGGCGTCGTCGGGTTTCGCGGGCAGGTTGAAGTAAACCAAATCGGTTTGCGTGGGATCGACCGGGCGGCCTTGCAATGCGCCGAGAGCAGGCAGAAGCCGGATGTAGAGCGGCAATTGCAGATCCTTCCATGCCCATTTTTGCTTGGCGAAATGCGCGGTGATCGGTTTCACGGCTTGGGCGGAGGTCTTGTAGTCGATCACGCGCCAGCGTCCGTCGGGGTGCCAGTCGATGCGGTCGATCTTCCCTTTCAGTTCCACGCCCTCCGGCCCGGCCGGCAGCGGGAATGGGACTTGCAGGGCTCCCCCACCCTCCACATAGGCGATTTGCCAGCCTTCGGAGAAAGCCGCCGCTTGATGTTGCGCGAACTGGCGCAGGCGCTCTTGCAAAGCGTGGTATTGAGTATGAACAGGAGGGAGCGCGTTGGGGCCAAACTGCCGGTCGAGATAAGCGCGCAACAACGCTTCGAGTTCGCGCTCGATTTCCGCCGCAGCAGATGCTGTGCTGCTTCCGAGGCGTTTTTCGCCGAAGGCTTGCAGGACGGCATGGATTGTCGTTCCAAACAGGGCGGGGTCCATTTCCTGCGCGACGTCATCCTGGTCCCGAAGCCGCAGGATATACTTGAAATAGAAGAGCCGGGGCGATGCCAGATAGGTTCGGAAGCTCGTCACCGGAAAGATGCGAAAAACGCGCATCCGTTCGGGATCGGGCTCTGGAGGCGAAAAACCCGCGCCATCGAGAAGGGTTGGCTGGGGTGATTGTGGCGTGGAAGTAAGCGCAAGCAAGCGGGTTGCCAATTCCTGATCCGCGTGCCCCGCGATGAGCAAGCGGCTGGGGCGGACCGGGATGCCCGATGCGTTGCGGCGCGGGGCGATGAGCGCGAAGCGTCCGCGACGGCTTTCCGTGACTGTCCACAGCGTGTATTGATCGCGCGCGTGGCGGCTCGCCCGACATGGCAGGCCAAGACGTTGCCTGAGCGAGTCGTGCAGCAACGGTTCCGGCACCCCGCCTTCCGGCAGGCTCCCCTCGAAGACCGAGGTAACGATGAGCGCGGGGGCGTCGTCGGCTGCCGCTTCCAGCCAACCAGCAAGCTCCACGGCATTGGGCTGTTCCGGGGACGGGACGCCCGAGCTTCCGGCGGCTTCGGCGACGATTCGTAACAAATCCTCCGGGGCAAATGCGCGCAGGGCTTTGCGGGGAAGCGACTGAATTTCATCCAGCGCGTTGCGGATCGCTTCGAGCGCATGAAGGAGGGCGCGGTCTTCAGTGCCGTGGCGGTTCAGCCGTCGCTCGCCATAGATTTCCAGCAGGAACCGCGTGACGTCATCCGCAAAGGTTTCACTTTGAATCCACGTCAGTTTGCGGATGCGCACAAGGAGTTCAGCGATGGAGTGTTCCGCTTCATCTCCAGACGCGAGATCGAGCCGCCAGGGCAGATGTTCGTTGAAATATTCATCCAAGCGTTTGGTGGAATGGCCGAGGATTTTTTCCAAGTCGGGATGGCGCACCAAGTCTGCGACGGCGGAATATAGCGGCGCGGGTCCGAGGCATTCCGCTGCCAGAGTGAGCAGACGGACAGCGGCGGTGTGTGCCGCACTTTGGCCTTCGGCGCGGCGGGCGGCAATACCTCGGTCGCGCAAGGTTTGGTCAAGGATGGGGAGCGCTTCCGGCTCCGGCACGGCGAGGGTGATTGCGGAAGCAGGTAGCCCGTCTTGTTGCCACGCGAGGACGATATCCGCGCAGCGCACGGCTTGCTGGGCGGCGTCGGCCACGACGTGGACTTCACCTTGGATAAAACGGCACGGGCGTTTTTCCCAATGGCTCGGGATCAAGCGCCCCCATTTGTCAAAGCCGCTGGATTCGCTTTCTGGGGCGTGGATGAACACCAAGGGCTCCTCCGACAACCGCGCGAGCAGGCGAACCAACACGGGAGCGAGTTCGACGACGCCAGCCAGCACAACACACAGTCCGGTCTGGATCGCTGCGTCGCGCATTCGGCAGAATCGGACTTCGGCGGGATCGCTCAGTCCCCAAGATTGGAGGCAATCGCGGTATACTTCGGAAATGCTTTGCAGCCCATTCCATCGCTCCCCTTCCCTGTCCGCCACTTCTGGCGCGATCTTTTCCAATTCACGATAGGCTTGCGAAAAATCGGCTCCGGAGGTGGAAAGTTCCTGCCAGGTCTGGTCTAAAAACCGGCTCAACACGAGGGAGCGGTCCTGCTGGACGGGCGATTGCCAAATTTGATCGAGTAATTCCACCGGCACTTGTTTGACTGCGGCGTCCCACGCCAACCGTTGCACCAACCGCCCGGCAGCCGTTTCCTCGTGTTTGAACAGGATGGAATCCATCACACCGGGCGTGATGATGCGCGGCGGGATCAAGGCGCGGCTACGACGCTGAGATTCAGCCGCCAGCAGGGCCAGGAGCCGACGCCCAGCGTTACGCCCGCGCACCACCATCAAAAGGCCGCTCAGATCGGCGTCCATGGAATCCGGACTCGACTCAACACTATCCGCCAACAAGCGTGCCGCCACGGCAGGCAGCATGGGGGAGGTCCAGGGGAGGAAAATGCGCATAGGTTCAACGGGAAGCCGGGGTGCCATTCCCGCGTTTTTTTAGCCCGGCGTCAAGCCCAGGCACGGTTGCGGACTTCGCGCGGAGGAATCCCTTGGTGCTGTTTGACCAAGCGGGAAAAGTGGAACGGGTTCTTAAAGCCGCATTTGTAGGCGATCTCCCCGATGGTCAGTCCGGTTTGGGAGAGCATGGCGATGCCCCGCTCGGTGCGGAGTTTCCACAGATACCGGCTCGGAGAGAGGTTGAATTTGCGCCTGAAATGGTAGATCAGCGCACTGTGACTGAGCCCCGCCGCCTGGCAGGCTCCGGCGAGGCAATCCTCCTCTTCCAGATGGGCTTCCATGTGGCCGAGGGCTTTGCGCAGGGGCTCGTCGAGGCGGTTTTTGGGATCGCCGAGTTCCGCCAAACGCAGAAATTCCGCGAAGAGGAGGATCACCAATTGGTCAATGACGCGGTGGGTTTCGGGCGTACGGTCTGGGGGGATTTGGAAGAGCGAGGAGAAGAGGCGGTTGAAGAGTTCGGTGTTGGGGATGCTGAACGGGGCGCGCTCCAGTTCGCGCGCCATTTCTGGCGGAACGCGCCGGGGGGCGACGGCGCACCAGGAATGATGGGTGTCATGCGTGGCCGAGTAGCGGAAATACTCGTGGTGACCGGGATAGAAGAGCGTGATGGATTCGATCTTGAGCGGTTTGGCAGGCGCGCCATCCAGTTCCACCTGCGCTTCGCCGGAATGGAGGATGATGAGTTCGTAGTCCCGCTGAACCCGGGGGCCAGTGTAGCCGCCGGGTTGGTAAACGACGCGTCCAAAATGAAAATCGCGCGATCCCCTGTCCCGCAAATGAGAGAGAACGCGGACACCATCGTAGTTCTTTTTCATGGGCTCGATCTTAACTGCCTGCTCTTCGTTCTGAAAGGCGATTTTTAACTGGGGATATGTTTTTGAGGAATAGAGGCATTCCAATGGGGCTTAAAACCCCTTAGTGTTGCTAGGAATCAGCCCCCCTTCTGTCTGATCCAGATATTTCACTCCAAACCACCATCCACCCATTTATCTATTCTTATGAACCCACGTTTCATCCTTAAAGACAAAGTCGGTCCCCAAGGGGTCGGCGCAGGCGTTTGGAATCTCGGCCCCGGCGGCGATCCGTTCGGCGGTCCAACGCGCGAAGCCATCCCGTTCATTGACCGCATCCCAATGCTGGCGGAAGCGGGCATGAGCTATTTTGAAGCGCACGATGTGGAAATCCCGGCTACGGACGCAGAGAAAGCCCTCAAAGTGGCGGAAGCCAATGGGATGAAGTGCGGGATGTACACCCCGTCGTTCTTCGCTGACTCGATCTTCAAGGATGGCGCAATGACCTCGAACGTTGCGTCCATCCGCGCCAAGGGGCTGGAAAACGCCAAGCTCGCCGTGGATACGACCCACGTGCTCGGTGCCAAGACGATGGTCTTCTGGAACGGCCGCGAGGGGTTTGACTTTGTGCTTGCCAAGAATGGGCAGGATTCCTTCAAGCGCCTTGTGGAAGGCTTCAATGCTGTTGCCCAATACTCCAAGGAGAAATATGGCGACGCCATCCGCTTTGCCATCGAGCCCAAGCCCAATGAACCGCGCGCAAATATGTATCTGGCCACGGTCGGCGAAGTGCTTTATTTGATCAGCCGCCTTGACCCGGCGATCCAGCATCTCTTCGGCGTGAACCCCGAGACGGCCCACAGCCGCATCGCAGGACTTGACTACATTTGGGACGTGGAGATGGCACTCGAAGCCAACAAACTGTTCCACATCCATCTCAATGCGCAGGACGGACAGCGGTATGACCAAGACCTTCCCTTCGGCTACACCGAGCCACTCAAGGACCTGGCGCTGCTTGTTGTGCTTCAGGACGCCAAATATGACGGCATCGTCTGCTTCGACGTGAAAGCGCCGCGCACGGACGATCCCAAGAACATCAAGGACATCCTCGAAGTCAGCGGCAACAACCTAGTCTGGCTCTGGGAACGCGCTTTGGCAGTTGACCGGAAGGTTATCGCCCAACTCCGCGCTGAAAACCGCGCCACGGCCATCGCCGGATACTTGGCGAAGTGCCTCTACGGACGGTAAGCCGGATAGATCAATCTGTGGAGCAAAGCCCGATGAAAACATCGGGCTTTGCTTTTTATTCCTCTTGCGCTAATCAGGCAGGCGCAACTCATTCCCCCTATGTTCTCTCCCCTTCCCTTGCTCGTGGTGGGCTCCTCTACGCTCGCCGGTCTCGATTGGCTCATGATCGCCCTTTACTTCGGGCTCCTGCTCGGCGTCGCCGCGTGGGTGGTCCGCAAGAGCAAGGACACCGCGTCGGATTATTTTCTGGCGGGCCGCAATCTGAGTTGGTGGATTATTGGCGCGTCCATTTTCGCCTCCAACATCGGCTCCGAGCACATTGTCGGGCTAGCCGGATCGGGTGCCAAAGACGGCGTGGCAATGGCTCATTACGAGTTGCATGCCTGGTGTCTGCTGGTGCTGGGCTGGGTGTTTGTTCCCTTTTATATGCGCTCGCAGGTGTTCACGATGCCGGAGTTCCTGGAACGGCGTTTTTGTGTGAAGAGCCGCTACATGCTCTCCATCGTTTCGCTGATTACGTTTGTGGTCTCCAAGATCGCCGTGGGGATTTTTGCAGGTGGGGTCGTTTTTTCCACGCTGCTGCCCGAGGTTCAGATCCACGTCGCTGGAATGACCGTTAATGCTTTTTGGATCGGCTCCATTTCCGTCATCATCCTGACTGGGCTTTACACCTGCCTGGGCGGGATGCGCGCCGTGGCCTACAACGACGCGGTGCAAACGGTTGTTCTCATCACCGGCTCGTTTTGCCTGACGGCTTACGGGCTCTGGAAGTTGGGCGGCGGCCACTTCGGCGCGGGCTGGATCGAATTGCGGCACGTGTGCGGTAGCGACATGTTCAATCTCTGGAAGCCGATTGTTCCCGCCGGGCAGACGGCAAGCTGGGCACCAGTACTGGAAACGAACACGGGGGGCGCGATTGTCCGGCAAGCTTGGTATTTCAACGGTAATTACCCTTGGCTGGGCATGGCGATCTGCGCGCCGGTCATCGGGCTCTGGTATTGGTGCACGGATCAATACATCGTCCAGCGGGCTCTGGGGGCTCCCAACGAAACGGGAGCGCGGCGCGGCTCGCTTTTTGCGGCGTTCCTGAAGCTTTTTCCCGTCTATCTCTTCATCATTCCCGGTCTGATTTGCTTTGCTCTTGTCCATAGCGACAAGGTGCAGGGATTGCAGGAGCTCAAGGCGAACTTCGATGCGCAAAACGCATTCCCTCTAATGGTGAAACATCTTTTGCCCACCGGATTGCGCGGGCTTGTGGTGGCGGGGCTTCTTTCCGCACTGATGGGGTCGCTTGCGGGGGTTTTTAACGCCTGCTCCACACTCTTTACGGTGGATATTTACGAGAAGTGGAAACCGAAGGCTTCACAGCATCAAATTGTCCGCACGGGACGCATCGCGACGATTGTCATGATCGTCATCGCGCTGGCTTGGATTCCCGTGATCGAGGGGGCCAAGGGGCTGTATGGCTACCTCCAGGCAGTGCAAGGCTACATGGCTCCGCCGGTGTTCGTTGTCTTTTTCTTCGGGGTCTTCTTCAAACGCCTCAATGCCAAAGGGAGCTTCTGGGCGATGATTGTCGGGTTTGCGCTGGGCATTTTCCGCATGGCTGTGGATACACCGGTAACGCTCGGGCTGGCGGGGTTGGAAAAGGGTTATCCGCAAGGGTCGTTCCTTTGGGTAGTCAACCACATCAACTTCCAGTATTTTAGTATCCTGATCACCTTTGCTTCGGCACTAACGATGGTTGCAGTCAGCTACATGACGAAGGCGCCGGACCTCAAGAGCATCTCCGGGCTCACCTTTGCAACAGCTTCCAGCGCGGATATCGAAAAGACGCGGGAAAGCTGGGATTGGAAAGACGTGGTGACCTCGGTAGTCGTCTGCTTCTTCATCCTGGGCGCTTACCTTTATTTCCGGGGATAGCGCGAATAGCCATTTTACGCTTGGCGGGCTCTCCTCCGGCGGGGCAACATGAAGGTTTATGACTGAGCAATCCCACGCCTTGGGGCACAGCCGGTTCGAGACTGAGTTGCAGGTCCGGCCCGATGACATCGACATGAACCAGCATGTCCATAACAGCCGGTATTTTGACTATGTTCTGGCAGCCCGCTACGACCAAATGGAGCGGTGTTATGGGATGTCCATGGAGGAGTTCCTCAAGGCCGGTTTTGGCTGGGTAGTGCGCACGGCGCACGTGGAATACAAACGCCCCCTGTCGATGGGCGACCGAATTGGGGTCACTACCTGGGTGGAGACGATGCACGAGGACGGCGTGACAGTCCGCTTTGAAATCCGCAAGAAATCCAATGGTAAAATCGCCTGCGACGGTTGCTTCCACTACACGATGATCGACATTCAAACCGGACGGGCCGCCAGCATCCCCGAGTGGATCGTCCGGAAATACGCTGTTTGAAGTCCGCAAACTCTGTTATCCTTTGCTTTCTGAATCATGGAACTCCAGCCCATCCTGCACCTCAAAGACACGCAAAGCGAGCCCGACCACCGGCGCATTCCGATTGACCGCGTGGGCGTCAAGAATTTGCGCTATCCCATCCAGATTCGGGATAAGGCCCGGTCGGTCCAGAGCACCGTTGCGCAGTTCACGCTGACAGTGGATTTGCCGCATCAATACAAGGGCACCCACATGAGCCGGTTTGTGGAGGCGCTCAACGAACACGGGCCGGTAATTCACATCGACAGCGTGCGCGAAATTCTGGATCGGCTGCGGCAGAAGCTCCACTCCACGAAAGCGCATATCGAATTCGAGTTTCCATTTTTCCTAGAAAAGAAAGCGCCCGTCACGGGGGCGGTCGGCATGATGGACTACACGGTGCGATTTTGCGCCACCGCGGATGGGGATAAGTTCGACTTCGTGGCAACGGTGATCGTGCCCGTCACCACGCTTTGCCCCTGCTCCAAGGCAATCAGCGAATACGGCGCGCACAATCAGCGCGGGCAGGTCATGTATTCCGTGCGCTTCCATCAGCCAATCTGGATCGAGGATCTCATCCAGCTTGTGGAGAGTTGCGCCAGTTCCGAGCTGTATTCTCTGCTGAAACGCCCCGACGAAAAGGCTGTCACGGAGCGCGCCTACCGCAACCCGGTGTTTGTGGAAGACCTCGTGCGCAATGTCGCCGCGCGGTCCGACCGTGAACCGAATATCCGGTGGTATCGGGTGGAAGCGGAGAATTTTGAGTCTATCCACAATCACAACGCCTATGCCGTGGTGGAAAAGGAGCGCGGTGCCAAGTAATCCTGCTCACAAACCACGAACAATATGACCAGAGCAATCAGCATCGGCTTTCTCACTTTCGTTTGGTGTTTCACAGGGTGTTCATCCCATCCCAATGCGCCTGAAGGCGGCTGTGTGCACGACCAAAAGTTGCCCCCTCTGCATCTCACGACAGAGCAAAAACAACTCCTGAGCACGGTCTCATCCACTCCAAAAACGGCTTTGGATTTCTACATGCTGCTGCCCAAATCGTCTTTCGACATCATGCCAGACTCAGCAAAACGCCGGATCAGCTATGTCAAGCTCGACACATTGACTGACGGGTTTCTTCACGCATCCCGCTCGTTTGAGTGCAACGGCGGCGGCTTTGAGGTTACACTCAAACTGTATCATTCTCCGGCGACTACTTTTGTTGCCATTATACAATCCGTTGAAATAAAGGATGTCGAGGAAGGCACTGTAGAAAAACCTGAAATCTTGATCGTTCGCCCTTCACTATGGCGATATGTCAATAAGCGTTGGCAGCGGAAGCCAGACGAGGCTATTCCTGAAATTTCGCCCCAACAGGTTTTGAAGAAGTATCACCGCGATCAAGACGCTGATCGAAAAAACACAGATCCATCGAATATTATCTACATCGACTATGACCTCAGCCCATCGACTGACGACATCATCCTGAAAGGGCGCGGAAATTTTCAGCGGTGCATTTACGAGTATGCGCGACTGCACTGGGATGGAGAACGATTTATTTTGAGCCCAACTAACCGCTAACCCTTTGCTGCACAAATTTTCCAAATAAGCCGTGAAAAGGAGCGCGCGGATTTCCTTGCCTCGCCGTCGCGCCCCGGCTAATAGTTACACCTCAGTTTTTCGGGCAGTTAGCTCAGCGGTAGAGCGGTAGTTTTACACACTATTGGTCGGGGGTTCGATCCCCTCACTGCCCACCATTCTCTTGATTTCCCCTTTTAATCACGGATGAAAATTGTCTATCAGTTATTATGACCGATGCCGATTCTCTCATGGCTGTCTTCAGCGATGTTCATTCCAATCTGGAAGCGCTTGAGGTGGTGCTTGCTGACATGGAGACCATGGGGGCAGGTCGACTTTTTTGCCTAGGGGACATTGTGGGGTATGGCGCGGATCCTGCTGCCTGTTTGGAGAGAGTGAGGGCTTTGGATTGCCCGGTAATCAAGGGAAATCACGATGCGGCAGCGGCGATCGACAAAGACAACAAGCGGATGAATACGCCCGCCCAAGCGGGGATCGATTTTTCGCGCAAGAACCTTTCTCCCGAGCAGCGGAAATGGCTGAGGAATCTGTCGTTAACATTGGTGGAGGGCGATTGCGAGTTTGTTCACGGGTCTATGGATGCTCCTGCGGACTGGTGGTATGTGCTCAGCCCCGAAGAGGCGCGGCTGCACTTCGCTGCGCAAACGCGTCCGGTTTGTTTCTGTGGCCATACGCACGATCCGATGCTCTGGCATTGGGATGGCATGGGAAAATTGACTATTCGGCACGGAGAAGGCCGCATTGCGCTGCCTTCCAATGGCAAGGTTCTCATCAATGTCGGTTCCGTCGGCCAGCCGCGCGATCTCAACCCCAATGCCTGCTATGCTCTCTTCAACCCGCTGGAGCGATGGGTGGAATTTCGCCGGGTGCCCTACAATATTTCCAAGGCGAAGCGCAAGATCACGCGCGCCGGGCTCCCCCGATTTTCCTCCCAACGGCTTTCTCTGGGACGGTGACTTCCTCTTGCAACCAGACACAGGCAGCGCGGCACGCATCCTGAGGCAGTCGCTACAAGTGGATACGCGTGATTCAATACCCACCTCCATCAAGAAATAGGCGCCGGATGCGATCAGAGTTTGCAAAGGGAATTTTCCTTGCCCCTTCCCATCCCTCCCTTACCATCGTCGCTTCCAAGGATCACAATAAACCACGCGGAAAATCTCTTCTATCTTATGAACAAATATTTCATCACCCTCCTGTTGACCCTGTGCCCCCTCTTTTCCTTCGCCCAAACTCCCGCCGCCCGGCCCGACGTTGAGGAATTGCTGACTGTCATGCGTCTCGAAAAAACGATGCAAAACACGATGGAGCAAGTAAAGAAAATGATGGCTTCGCAAATGACGGCAAGCCTTGCAAATCAAGCCAAGGCGTCTCCGGAAGTGGCCCAAAGAGCCCAAGCTATTCAGGAAAAAGCCTTCGCGCTCGTTCAGGAGGAAATGAGCTGGGAGAAAATCAAGGGCGACTTCGCCCAAATCTATGCGGAATCCCTGACGCCCGAAGAAGTTCAAGGCATCATCGCCTTTTACAAGAGCCCTGCAGGCCAGGCCTTTCTCGACAAGCAGCCCCTGATCCTGCAGAAGACGATGGCCAGGCAGCAAAAAGTGATGATGGGCCTCATGCCCAAGATACAGGCCATGGTGCAGTCGGAAATGCAGCCCGCCACTAAACCAGCCCAATAGCCTGATAAAGGCAAACAGGAATAGCCGCAAGAAAACACAAAATGCTCGGGGCGCAATCGGAGCCTGCGAAGGGGAATTTTCCTTGCCCCTTGCTGTCCCTCCCTTACCATCGCCACGTCCAAGAATCATAAAACCCTGAGGGAAATCTCTTTCTATCCCATGAACAAATATTTCATCGCTCTCCTGCTGGCCTTCAGCCCCCTCCTCTCCTTTGCTCAGGCTCCCTCCAGTCGTCCCGATGTCGAGGAATTGCTAACCGTCATGCGCGTTGAAAAGACGATGCAAACCGCGATGGAACAAATGAAGAAAATAGCAGCTTCGCAAGTGGCGAGAAGCTTGACGGGCCAAACGTCTCCTGATGATGCCCAGAAAGTCCAAGCGATTCAGGATAAAATCTTCGCTCTCATTCAGGACGAAATGAACTGGCAGAAAATCAAGGACGACTGCGCCCGTATTTATGCGGAATCTCTGACGCCGGAGGAAATCAAAGGCATCATTGCCTTTTACAAGAGCCCCGCAGGCCAAGCCTACCTCGACAAGCAATCCGTCATTCTCGAGAAGGCGAATGCCCTGCAACAAAAGATAAAGATGAGTCTGATGCCTAAGATTCAAGCCATTGTGCAGTCGGCGGAAATGCAGCCCTCCCAATAAGCCTGCTACCGCTGGATTCCGCAGCTCTTGCTCTTGTAGTGCTGATGGTATGCCTCTGCGGGGTAAAACACTCCGGCGGGAACAATCTCGGTCACAATCGGACCTTTGTCAGTTCCCATCGCCTCCTGCTCCGCCTTGGATGCCTCGGCAGCGGCTTTCTGTTCCGGCGTGTGGAAGAAAATCGCCGAACGGTAATTGTCGCCGATGTCCGGTCCCTGCCGGTTTTTCTGGCGCGGATTGTGGATTGACCAAAAGATATTCAAGAGTTGCTTGTAGGTAACGACCGCAGGATCGAACTCCACCTCCACCGCCTCGGCGTGCCCCGTGGTATGGGAGCAGACCTGCTCATACGTTGGGTCTTTCACATGGCCACCCGTGTAACCTGCCTGCGTTTTCAAGAGGCCCCGTGTCTCGTCGAAAGCAGCCTGCACACCCCAGAAGCACCCAGCAGCAAAAGTAGCTTTTTCCAAGTTCACCAATCGTAACGCCACACCGTTCATGCAGTAGCGCAGGCCCGTCGGTGGCGGGCCATCGTGGAAGACATGCCCGAGATGCGAACTGCAACGGGCGCAGTTCACCTCTTCCCGAGTCATGCCATGGCTCGTGTCCGTGGCGATTTGAACCCGGTCCCCCTCCAATGCTTGGTTGAAACTCGGCCAGCCAGTCCCAGACTCGAATTTCGTGTCGGAATCAAAGAGAGGGTTGCCGCAGGCTGCGCAGACGAACGTCCCGCTTTGGTGGGGAGCCCAACATTGCTGGGCGAACGGTTTTTCCGTCCCCCGCTCGCGCATCACATAGAATTGTTCCGGCGTCAGAATCTTGCGCCACTCATCATCGCTCAGACGGACTTTCTCTTTCATGGGAATCGCCTCCAGTTTGACCCGAATTTGGGCCGCATTCATATTTGAGTCGGAGCAACCCGTAAGCCATGACATTCCCCACAGCGTCACAATAAGAAACATGGTTTTCATAGGATAACTCCGATTTTTCCAACCATACCCCGAAACGGCGGCAATGCAAATGTGGTTAAAACACTCAGGGAATCCGTGGAGTTTCCAAATGCCCTTTGGAATAAACCGTGGGGGTGATGCCTTCGAGTTGTTTGAATACCGTGGCCAGGTGTTGACTGGAACTGAAGCCGACTTCTTGCGCGATATCGGCGAGCGTGGCGCTGTGGGCGCGCAGCATGGCTTTGGCTCGCTCGATGCGCTGGCGGCGCAGGTAGGTAGCGGGCGTGAATCCGGTTTCTGAAAGGAAGCGGTTTCTGAATTGGGTGACGCCGAGGCTTGAAATCCGAGCAAGCTCGGTGATGGTTTTGATTTCACCTAATCCGGCGTCAATGGCTTCGATGGCTTTGCGGATGGCATAGGAGCCTTTGCGCGCTGGCAATTGCGCGGTCATGGCCGTCCGGTAATCGTGAAGGAGGCATGCAAGCAAGAGGTGGAGTTGCGCGCGAATGACGACAATGGAGTGGGCAGGTCGTTCCCGATGCGATTTCCAGAGGGCCTCGAAGGCGTGTTTGAGCTCCGGAGAGCCCACGAAGGTTCGCTGTTGCATGGACGCGATTTCCCGGCAGAGGGTTTTCGATTGGTCGCGCGTCATTCCAGGCAGTCCGCTGGCGGGGATGGCGAGATGAATCCAGTAGTAACCACACGGTTGCAGGCTTTCACCGACGGATCCATGCACTTCGCCAGGCCGGTTGATATAGACCTGATTGGCAGAGAGGTGATGGATTTCTCCTTCGACCCACCACTCGGAATCCCCTCTCTCGAACAGAAAAAATTCAAAGGCATCGCCGTGCGCATGAGCCTCCAAACCGGGAACCCGCGCCTTGTCCAGTCGAGCCCAGCCGACGAGAGGCAACTCAGGAATGACCTGGAATGCGCCTGTGAAGACTTCGCGGAAGTTTGCGCGGCTCATGGTTGTATAGAAAAAATCAGCGGCCTCTTATGAACGACACCCGGGGAAAGCCGTGGCAGAGTCGATGTTCATGAAACCAATTCGCATCGGCATCGTGGGCATCGGCAATATTGGGTCTTTCCATACGAATAATCTCCTGGAGGGGAAAGTCGTCAACGCTGAACTGACGGCGATTTGCGACATCAACCCTGCCGTGTTCGAGCGGTATCCCAGCGTGAAGCACTTTGCCAGCAGTGAGGATTTGATTCGCTCGGGAGAGATCGACGCGATCCTCATCGCCACGCCGCACTATTTCCACACCACCATCGGCATTGATGCTCTGAGCCACGGCCTGCATGTGCTGGTTGAAAAACCGATCTCTGTGCATAAGGCCGATTGCGAGCGGCTCATCGCTGCACATCAGAATCCGAAGCAGGTCTTCGCCACGATGTTCGACACCCGCACAGAACCGCGCTACATCAAGCTACGCGAGCTGGTGCAAAGCGGGGAACTCGGCCAGATCAAGCGCATCAACTGGATTCTCACCAACTGGTTTCGCTCGGATGCGTATTATGCCTCCAGCAATTGGCGGGCGACGTGGGCGGGGGAAGGCGGCGGGATTCTTGTGAACCAACTCCCGCACGATCTCGACTTGCTTCAATGGATTTTTGGGATGCCCAAGCGCGTGCGCGGGTTCTGCGGCATCGGCAGATACCATGACATTGAGGTTGAGGATGAGATCAACGCTTATTTGGAGTATCCAGACGGTGCGACGGCGTTGCTGACGGCAACCACGGGGGAAGCTCCGGGAACTGACCGACGGGAGGTGGTGGGTGATCGGGGACGCGTGATCGTGCATGCCGACCGGTTGGAGTTCACGCGCACGGAGGTGCCGACCTCTGAGTTTTGCCGCGCCACGCCGCAGAGCTTCGCCTCTCCGGGGACTTGGGACATCAGCATCCCGATCCACGGCAAAGCGGGGCGGCATGTGGAAGTCATCCAGCGTTTCGTCAACGCCATTCAGACTGGAACGCCGCTGGTTGCGCGAGCCGAAGAGGGCATCGCCTCAGTGGAACTGGCGAACGCAATTTTGTATTCGTCTATGAAGGAGCAGACCGTCGAATTGCCTCTGGATGCAGCAGCCTATGAAGCGTTTTTGAAGGAGAAAATCGCCACCTCCCGGTTTGTGCCGCAGGAGCCTGTTGCCAAGACTGCGGCTGCCGTGGACATGGGGGCGTCCTTCGCTCACTAACCGCTCATTCCATTACTACCCTCAAACCAACAGACATCTATTATGCCATCAATCTATTACACCGGTTTCGCTGACGAGGCCGGGCAGGAACTGGAAACGCAAATCAAAGCCACGCTCGAACTCGGCTGGAACGCCATCGAGATGCGCAATGTGAAGGTGCGCGGCTTCGATGGCGGAAACTTGCACGACATTTCCGATGATGCATTTGAAGTGCTCGTGGACCAACTCGCTGCCGCCGGAGTCCACGTCAATTCCTTCGGTTCCGCCATCGCCAATGGCGCAAAGAGCATTCTCAAGCCGTTCGATGAATGCCTGGCCTCCACGCGGCGCGCAGCCCAGAGAGCGCCCAGGCTCAAGGCGGATTTCATCCGCATCATGAGCTACCCGATTGGAGACCTCGCGGATTTGCACGAGGAGGAACGCTTCCGGCGTTTGCGCGAGATTGTAGCGATTTTTGCCGATACGGGCGTGACGGTTGTGCATGAGAACTGCGGCAATTACGGGGGCATGAGTTGGATCAACTCCCTGCGCTTGATTGAGAACGTTCCTGGCCTCAAGTTGGTTTTTGATACGGGCAATCCGGTGAATGACGCCGATTACTCGAAGCCGAAGCCGCGTCCAAAACAGTCCGCCTGGGAGTTCTATCGGCAGGTGAAGGAGCATGTCGTTTACGTCCATGTGAAGGACGGCATCTGGGACAAAGAGACGTTGAAATTGACCCAGTGTTTTCCCGGCGAAGGTCAAGGAGATGTGGAGCGCATTCTGCGCGATTTGCTGGCGGGCGGTTATTCCGGGGGCTTGTCGATTGAGCCGCACATGGAGGCGGGGTTGAATGATCCGTCGTTAACGCGGGAGGAGAACTGCTACGCGACCTATGTGGAATACGGTCGGAGATTGATGGCTTTGATGGATCGGATTGGTCTCTAATGTAGCTCACTTTTCTGAGCCGCTGAGAGCGGAATCGTCAGCCAACGTTCCGAGGGGAAGGCTCATGTAAGGCTCTTCGCGCAGGACGGGTGCCGTTTGGCGAGAAAGCAACTGCCACCAGACCCGTCCGCAAGCGCCAACGACCAGCAGCACCAGGACCATGAATCCGCCGGTCACCAAGGCGTCCACTTGGTTGTTTAGCAATTGGGTTTTCCACTCAGAGAGTTGGAGTGCGGTGCCGCCTCCGGTGATCTTTAAACGGAAATTCGCGACGGCGCTCAGGAATCCGAGCCGTGGGTCCGAGCTGAAAATCTTCATCCAGCCTGCGCTCATGGTGACGGAGAGAAGCCAGGCGAGAGGCGCGATCGGGACCCAAAGATAGCGCGTCCTCCCCATTTTGATGAGCACGGTTACCCCGAGAGAAAGCGCGATGACGGCCAGCAATTGATTGGCAACTCCAAATATGGGCCAGAGGGAGTTGATGCCACCCAACGGATCAATCACTCCTTGGTAAAGGAACCATCCCCAGAGGGCGACAAAGGAAAGGCTGGCCGTCAAAGACCCTGCGAGCCAGTCGGTCCGCGCAAGGGGCTTCCAGACATAGCCGAGCAAGTCCTGCACAAGGAAGCGACCCACGCGCGTTCCGGCGTCGATGGTGGTGAGAATGAACAGCGTCTCGAACATGATGGCGAAGTGATACCAGAGCGCAAGGGCCGTCGGGCTGTGAAAGACGCCAGCAAACATGTGGGCCATCCCGACCGCGAAGGTCGGCGCGCCGCCGGTGCGACCGATCATCGTTTTTTTGGCCAATGCTGGCCGCGAGATTGGCCATGTCCAATAGCGTGACTGGAAATCCGAGCGCCGTAACCTTTGCGACGACTTCCGCAGGCGCGCCCTTCATGTTGATGGCGAAGTAAACTCCGGGCTGCATCACGCACGCGGCGATAAGGGCCATGATCCCAACCAGCATTTCGGTGATCATGGCTCCGTAGCCAACGATCCGAATATGCCGCTCGCGGGTCAAGAGCTTTGGCGTGGTGCCGGAGGAAATCAGGGCGTGGAAGCCCGATATGGCTCCGCAAGCGATGGTGATGAAGCAAAAGGGAAAGACCGGCCCGGCGAATACCGGTCCCGTGCCGTCGATAAATTTCGTCACGGCGGGCATTTGCAGGCGGGGCGAGAGGATCACGATCGCGCCCGCGAGCAAAGCCACGGCACCGATTTTCATGAAGGTGCTCAAATAATCACGAGGCGCGAGCAACAGCCAAATGGGAAGCGAGGAGGCGGTCAGCGCATAAGCCATGATGCCCACTGCCAGGGTCGGGCCATCCAACGTCAACCAACGCTCGATGATGCTGCCGTTAATCCACTGCTCGGCCCAAACCGAGAACAGCAGGGCTGCCACGCCCAAAAAGCTTACCAAGCCAACGTGCGCCTTGCCCTGGCGCATCGCGAGTCCCATGGCCATTGCGATTGGCATGGAGGCAAGGATAGTCGAAAGCCCCCACGGGCTCTCTGCCAGCGCTTTCACCACAACCAGCGCCAGCACCGCCAGAATAATCACCAAGATCGCTACGATGCTCACCAACGCGATGAATCCCGCAAACGGACCGACCTCTTCGCGGACCATCTGGCCGAGGAATTTGCCGCGCCGACGGATCGAGCAGAACATCACGATGGAATCATGCACGGCTCCGCCGAGTGTTGCACCGACGAGCATCCACAAGAGCCCCGGCAAAAAGCCGAACTGCGCAGCCAGAACCGGCCCCACCAGCGGTCCCGGTCCGGCGATAGCGGCGAAGTGATGCCCAAAAACGACCCATTTGTTGGTTGGCACAAAATCCTTGCCGTCCTCATGAAGCAGCGCCGGGGTGGCGCGCGTCTCGTCGAGCGTGAGCACCTTCGCCATGAGCCAGGCAGAATGGAACCGGAAGGAAACTGTGAACACGCAGACCGAAGCAACGACGATCCACAGGGCGCTGACGGATTCCCCTCGCCCAAGGGCGAGCACGCCCAGCGCCAATACTCCAATGGCGGTGAAAATTCCCCAGCCGAGAATTTTGAAAATGCGGCGCAATGAGTTCATGACTTGGGTTGGCAGTCTTAAGCTTTTCTCGCTTCTTTGCGACCTCAATTTAAGGGGTATTGCACTGTTCAAACGGAGCGATTTCACGGCGGAATTGACACGGATGCTCATACCGCTATCATTCGCGCATGTTCGCTCACGAGCGCCACAATGCCATTTCTGAACTCGTTTCTAAAAAGGAGAGGGTAACCGTTTGTGCGCTTCAAAAGACGCTCAGGATTTCGTCGGCTACCCTGCGCCGCGACCTTGCCGAGATGGAAAAGAGCGGCAGGATTGTGCGCGTGCATGGGGGAGTTGTTCATCCGCAGTCGCTACGGGGCGAACCTTCATTTCTACGCAAGAGCCATACGTCCGTGGAGGCCAAACGCTCTATCGCCGCAGCGGCCTCCGGGTTGGTGCCGGACAGCGCATCCGTATTTCTCGATTCCGGCACGACCTGCCTTGAAATCGGACGGAGCCTGCTGGCCCGCAGCGGCTTGACGCTCATCACGAACTCGGTGCCACTTCTGCACGAAGCTTATATGATCGGGGCACCCATTCTCGCCACGGGCGGCGAGTTGCGCCCCCTAAGCGGTGCCCTCACCGGGGCGGTTGCGGTCGAATGGCTGGAGCAGCATTTGCAAGCCGATTGGGCGTTCATGGGCGCTTCCGGCATCGATTCCTGTGGCGTGGCGACGACCGAGCTTGGCGAGGCAGCCATCAAACGCCAATTCCTTCGCCACGCGCGCCATGCGGTGCTCGCCGCCGACGGCACGAAATGGAACCAGACGGCTCCTGTGCGATTCGCCACCTGGCCGGAATTTGAATACTGGCTCACAAGCGACGCACTCCCTACTATGAACATCAAACCCCTAAAGGACGCAGGTGTGAAAGTCCTCCGATGCAAAGTTTGATCAGCGAAGAATCAAAGAATTAATCATCATGCAAAAGTCCCTCGATCTCAAACTTGCTGAAATCCACGCGAACCCTTCCGGGAGCAAGGCTTTCATCATCGCCGACGCGAAAGACGCCGATATGGCGTTCGGCATCACCGCTCCCGGCCCCAACTGCAATCCCTCACGCACCCGGGAATTCGGTGAATCCGTGCAATGCGGCTGGAAAACGCTGGACGATTACCGCCGACAAATCCGCGAAGTGATCACACAAGGGTTTGTCGATATCGTGCTGCTTTCGGCTTCCAACGTCGAGAAACTGGCAATGACGGAGAAGTTGTTTGAAAATTCTCCGATCACGCCCGCGGCACGCGCCAATGACACCTCGGACATCTGGGCAGTGCGCGGGGGGAGTTATCCAAAGGAAGCGTCCCGGTCGTTCCGAACCGCCACGCTGGAACATATCATGTATGGGCGTATCGATCCCTCGCCCGGCATGCCTGTCATCGGAGCTGATCTCGGGCTTTACTCCATCACCTTCACCAACAATCTTGATGCGGACTACAAGGCGCTTTCGGATTTCCGGGACTTCCGCGAAGACGCTGAGCGCAAGGGGTTCCGCTACTTCCTGGAGCTATTCAATCCGAACATCGACCCGAAAATTCCCAGCGATCAAATCGCGGGGTTCATGAATGACCACATTATCCGCACCCTCGCCGGGGTGACCCAGAGGGGACGTCCGGTTTTTCTAAAAATCCCTTATAATGGGCCGAAGGCACTGGAAGAGCTGGTGTCTTACGACTCCTCGCTGGTCGTCGGCATTCTTGGCGGCAGCGCGGGGACGACGTATGATGCTTTCAAGCTGATTCGGGATGCGCAGATCCACGGCGCACGCGTGGCGCTGTTCGGACGCAAAATCAACCTCTCCGAGCATCCGCTCACATTCATCGAAATGCTGCGGCGGATCGTGAATGAGGAGATCACGCCGGAAGAGGCTGTGAAGGCATATCACGGGTGCCTGAAAGACCTCGGCATCAAGCCCCAGCGCCACCTGACGGCGGACATGAACCTCACCACCACCCTCAACCGCTACCGTTGATCCCCATGAAAACGCTGCTTGCGGACCTGGCGAACCGTATCCGTGAAATCCGCGATCCTCTCTCCTCTGTGGTGACGGGATTTGATGGCTTTGTGGATGAGATGATTACTGTCGTGGCCGAGCGGCAGAATCTTGACGCCTTCACCCCGGTGGGAGACATCAGCACCTTTGGCAGCCTGATTACAAAAGCCGCCAACCAGAGCAGCCTGCGCGAGATCGTAATCAACGCGGTGCATGCGGGCGGCTGCGCCGTGAACTTGGGCGACGGATTGGTCCACTTTGGTGTGCCGCTCGATTGCTTTGCAACGCTCGGACAGCCGCTGCATCCCGCGTTCGCAGAGTTCGCGGCGAAATGCCGGAGTTGCCATTCGTGGGGCAAGGAGCCGGGACGCACGCTGGCGTTTGAATTCAACGATGGGAAGGTGATGTTCAGCGCGGTTCGCCAGCTTGCGGACTTTGATCCCTCTCTGGTGGAAAGTATGCTCTCCAGCGGGGATTATTTCGAGGCCTGTTCCCGCGCGAAAGTCGTTGCGCTCACGGACTGGACGCTTTACCCGCACATGACCACCGTCTGGCGCTTGCTGCAAGAGCAGGTCTATTCCCGACTGACACATCGCCCCGCCTTTTTTTTGGATCTCGTTGATCCGTCAACCCGGTCCGCTGCGGACATCCGCGCGATGATGGAAACGCTGCCGGGATTTGAGCGGTTCGGACCGGTGACGCTGGGCCTCAATGGGAATGAGGCCAATATTCTCGCCCGGATACTGGGTATGGAAGAAGCTGGCGACGATCCCTCTGCGGCGCAGAATCTAGCCGGAGAACTGCGAATGCGGTTGGGGGTTTCCGAGGTGGTGATCCATCGCATCAAGTTCGCCGTCGGCGCGAGCGCCAAGGAGAGCGCGGCGATCAGCGGACCCTATTGCGCGAACCCGATGAAAAGCACCGGGGCGGGCGACCGTTTTAATGCCGGTTACTGCCTGGGCCTGCTGCTCGGAGTGGACATCCGAAGCCGACTCACGCTCGGTTGTGCATCCTCCGGGATATTTGTCCGCCAGGCTCGCAGCGCGACCCTTGCGGAATTGGCAGAGTTTCTCGCCTGCTGCTACTGAGTGAACAGCAAGCGTCCCGCGATTTGAAACGCGGGCCGCAAACGGGAGAGCAGCGCCACGATGGGCGCTGCTCCGAATCTTCGGATATTTACTGGAAGCTGAACTCGCCCCAGTTGCGCGGGGTCGGTTGCAGTTCAAAAACAACGTCATCAACCAACCCGGTCTCCTGATTGGACCAGTAGGTGCGCAGGCGGGTGCGGGCTCCGGCGGGATCGCCATGAGTCACGCCAACATCGCCGCGCAGGGTGAGCTTGGGCGCGAGCTTGAGGCCGAGAGCGGCCAGCGGCACCGCCGCCTCAACCACGTAGCCCTTGCCTGCATCCACCTTCACTTTGATTTCCGCCTCGGCGAGCACGTCCACCCAGTCCACCTGCCAGCCCCGGACAACGCCTGAGCTGAAGGTGCGCGACTTCTTCTCGTCACTCACGAAGCGGTAGAGCACTGCTGTCGGCTTGCCCTTGTAGTTGCCTATGGAGAGGCGCAGGTCGCCCTTCACCGCCTTGGTGCGTTTGGCGTCGGCAACGGGATCGGTGCCGAGTTGGAGATCGACGGTGTCGCCGCAAGAATACATCTGTGAGATGTCCTGGGCTCCGTTGACCCACGGGGTGGTGTCCTTGACCTGCCAGCCGATGTAGAGTTTCGCGTCATCCCATGCCAAGGCCGTGCGCACGCTGGCATCCTCGCTCTTCTGATAGGCAATACGTTGGCTGCTCTTGAAGTCCTGGTCGAAGTTGCCGCTAAAGGCAATGGTTGCTTTGGCTACAGACAGAGTGCCACCGGCCGTTCCTTGAAGCGTCTGTTCGCGCAGGGCTAGCGCTTTCTTGGTATCGGGCTCGCTGATCTGCACTTTGCCGCCGGGGATAGTAACGGTTTTCTCCAGTCCATTGAGAGCGACATTCCACACACCGGCTTTGCCTGCCTGAATGTAAACTTTTCCATCCTTGGCCTGCGTCAGGGAGCCGCCGAAGTCCTCGCCGCCGCTGCCGGCCGGCAGGTTGGTCATATCGGAACCGGGGAGCGGATCAACCGGCCAAATCCACTCAAAGCAGTTGCCGTTGAACAAGCGACTGACATAGAAACCCTCGGAACTGAGAGCCCACCACTCACCAAGATTGCCGTTGATCGCCCAGAAGTTACCCACTCCCGGCAGATTGGCTGCTCCGACTGGTCCGAAGGCTCCGCGGAAGAGACCCGGTTCAGGCGCTGGCGCATTGTGCGAGCCATGGACTTGGAAATACGGATTGGGATAGGTCCAGAGCAGCTTGCCGGTGGCGAGATCAAAGCAGTGCCAGAGGAAGCCTGCTGGATTGTCTTTTACCGAAAGATTCACTAGGATGGACTTGTTATCGGCGCTGGGCATCGCGGAGCTGTAATTGACCTGGTAGCCCGCGCTCATGGCATCCGGCATCACCTTTATTTTGGCGAGGTCATACTTGGGCGCGCCGCCAGGGGTAAACCCACTCAGAGTGAGCGCCTTCAGTTTCTTATCCTGCGAGTCGAAGGCGTAGAGGGTCATATCTGGGCCGAGATTAAGCGACCAGCTATTGCTGCCGGCGCAGAAAAATTTCCCAGGATACTGCTGAACTTCCTCCGGCTGCCGCTGTCCGTCCCCGTTCAGGTCGGTCCAGAGTTCTGTCCCTCCCTTATCGTTGCTCAACTCCGCCCGCAACGCATACTTGGCATCGCCCAGCCGTTCCCAGACTTGGATGCCGCCGTTGCCATAGCGCATTTTATTGGTAAAGAGGTAGAGCTTGCCATTCGCCCCCTCGCGGAAGGTGGCAAATTCGTGATAATTGTTATCAAAAGTGCCAAGGCAGATCCCTGGGCCGCCCTTGGGATTGATCCGCCATTCGCAGCCTTCGCCGACCATCAGATCGGGGTCGCGCGGGTTGATCGCTCCACCCGAGGCTCCGTAATGGGTGGGGCCAAAGTATTCCTTCAGCAGTTCTGTCTTGGCGATCTCGCCTGACTGACCGTAGGACCAGACGCTCACCCGTTTTGGAGTTTTGTCGTGCTCCATCACCCAGAGCTTGCCCTTGGGATCAACCGCGATGCCGGTTGGCATCAACATGCGATTGGGCTGCCAGGGGCCGATTTGTCGTCCGCCCTTCTCGCCGATGCGAGCGATTTCCTTGCCGTTGGTTCCGAAGATGGCAACTTGATTGTCCGGCTCGCCGAGGCTGACCAGGATGCGACCCTGGGGATCAATGGAAATCCCGCGCGGGTTTTGCAGACCGGTGATGAGGGGTTTGGAAGCGCCGCTGCCGAGATCGACCGTGCGCACTTCATTGCCGCAAACAACATAGGCGGTCTTGGCATCGAGAACCTTGATCGCCGCCGCCAATGGCAGAGAAAAGGATTTCTGCAACGCACCGGTTGCGCCGTCGAGCACTAACAATTGATTCGTGCTGTCTCCGGTGGTGGCATAAAGCAAGCCATCGCGGGCGTCGAGTCCAACCAAGAGTTCGGCTCCGGCATTCGCGCCTAAAACGTCAGCTTTGCTCAGCATGTGGTTCTTGCGGGTGGACCACGGTTTATAAGCGCCGGTCTTGGCATCCACGCGGGTCAGCATCCATTTGGCACCGGGATGCACTACATAGACATTGTCGCGATCCACGGCGATCACTTCGGGATCCGATGCACCTGTGGTGTTCTGCAAACTCCAGATCAGCTTACCATCAAAGTCCGTGCAAATCAGGTGTCGCCCGCCCTCGGCCCCATTGCAGGCGAGATACATGCGTTCCCCGTCGGTCACCACTGCACTTGGCACGCCGTGGTCCCCCAACCAGAAATCATACGGGGTGGCCTGCCAAGGGGCACGACCGCTAAAGGAAGCCCATCCGCGCAGGCTGAGGGTGGCACCCGGATGAGCGATGGCCTTCCAAGTGTAATTGCCTGCCGAAACCGGCTGACCTGGAATACGGAAGGTGGCATCTGTCAAGCCGTCCCACTGCACCGTTACAGATCCTTTCTGGCGGGCATCCTGGTTCAGCAGATGGCGCGCCACCACGCCGTTCTGGTCGATCAGATTCAGCGAAACGTAGCCGTCAAAAGGCATGTCAAAAGTGATGGCTTTGAATCCCGGCCACTCAAAATGGCGCACCAGTCCGGTCCAATCCACTGTCGGCATCCCCTCGCGCATGCTCACCGGGAAGGTCCGGCCATCGGCGATACGCACCGGTTGCGGCTCGACCTTGCCTTTTGGCTCCAAGGTCGCCCATCCCCAGTCCTTGTAGGCACGAAAGGTGAATATCCGGTCGGGGGTCTTCGAATCCTCGGCAAAGATGTCCTTGATGGTGATACGTCCAAACGCGCCTGCGGTGAAGTTGGGTTCGATGGTGAGGCGGAAACGCTCGCCAACCTTGGGCGCACGGCCAGCGGGGCTGAGCATCTTCCATGGAATGGCCATTTCTTGCGCATAGCCTTTGCCGTCGGCATCCACTTTAAATGCCTGTTTCACACCTTGCTCGGTAGCGTTGTCCAAACTGGGCATCAGATTATTATCGGCACCCCCGTTGATTTTTCCAGGGCTGGAACGTTCAACCACCGAGCGGCCCTGGTTGTCGCGCCATCCATCCCACCAAGTAACGCTCTTTTCGGGGGTGTCGGGAAAAAGGATGAAGCGGAACTGGAGACAGTCACCGTTAAACCCGTGTCCACCCAGCGCCTCGGGGTTGTTGAGCGGCGTGGGGTCTTTCCATCGGGCCAGGATGTAGAGGTTCTCGCTGTCATACATCGCGTGGAACCAGACCGAAGAGTTGTCGCGCAGGTGCTCAAGTTCGCCACAGGCAAAGATGCCGCCGGTGAGATCCCAGTCATTGGTATTGCCATCGACCACAACGGGGCCGGGCGCGGGAAGAACCCGCAGGCCGTGGTTTTCGGTTTCAGTGGCTTGGAGAATCCAAGGGAACACTGCAAGCAGAACGAGAAGGATCTGTTTTTTCATAGGGGGTATAATGGGGAGAGTGGCTGTCTATCATGTAAACCTGCTGCTCTCAATAAAGTTGCAGATTTTTTAAGGATATGTGCTTCGATTGTTTTGTAGGCGGGTTTATCATCCGCTTGAAACGGCACCCCCTGTCCAGGTAAGAGCCAACGAATCTCATTTATGAAGCCGATCTTGATTATCCTTATGGGAATTTTCCTCGTGCTGTCCCTCCTCTGGTTGATCTGGAATTCACGGGCTCACACTCCCTCAGCCCCCTACTCAGTGGTAGGTCACGAGGGAGCGTTTGGACGCCGCTCTTCCTGCGCCGCAACGAAGTGATGGTACGCGTGGCGAAAGAGCCAAAGTAGATCCACTCGATCTGCACGGTGAATTTTCGCATTCACCCCTAAAATCAATATACGCAACAATACGTATTGCGTAAATATGCGCACTATTCCATTGTGGATCTACGCAATAACGCGTAAGCACTAAATTAACTTATGAAAAACTTAATCAAAAACATATTGAGCGGCGCATTAGCCGTCGTTGGGTTGACCTTGGCGCTGCCCGTGCAGGCCGTTCTGACTTCTTACACTGTGGACGGAGTAGCTCCCATACAGCTCACCGCTCCCATTACCCCGCCTGCGGATGCTCCTTGGGGAGTGAACGGCTATCCAGGGGATACTGTGGCGCTCCAATCCTACACTGGAACCTTCGATCTCACAGTTGGCACCTCGATCCAAAAGATCAATTCTCTCCTCTGGACCGTCGATTACACCTACGGAGGAACGGCAACCGATGCGAACGCTTGGAGCGATGTCTCGTTCAATCTGAACGCAGACCGTAATATCACCATTAATGGGCAAACCGCGACCCTGAGCCAGACCGGTTCATTGACCGCCGCGTGGGATAACGATTATCTGGGGTTAGCTGCGGGATCCACGATTTCCCTCTTCGCCCAAGGCTACCAAGTGGACATTACACCGATTGCCATCCCCATCGCAGGGGCTACGAGTTTCGACGGGAGCAATCCCTGGGTTCAGCCTTCCCAAGATGTATACGCGCAATTTGTTATTTCCGCAGCGCCTGGCGACTTGGTAAATGCGCCGGAGCCCGGCAGCATCGCAGCCCTTGCCGGCTTGGTTCTGATCTCCTGCGGATCGCCCATGGCGTCCCGCCTGCGCGCGAAAAAAGCGCTTTTCTAGGGGTATTGTGAGTTAGTGGTTAAGGGGGAGTCGACTCTCGAGGGGGGGTGACTCCCTCTCTTTTTTCCTCTGGTCTCTCCGGGATTCCCTGTTCGTAAGGGTTTGCGTCAGTTTCGGCTTCTCTTCCAGCGGGTTTTGCCCATTTTATTGGGGCATGAACGCACATTCTCTCTGGATCCGTTATTCGGCGCACCTTCTCCGTTACGACGACTTGGGTTTTTCCCTCGATATTAGCCGGATGCGCTTCGGCGACGGCTTTTTTGATGCGATGGCTCCGAAGGCCACCAAGGCGTTTGCGGCGATGCAGGCACTGGAGGCGGGTGCCATTGCCAATCCCGATGAAAACCGGATGGTAGGCCATTACTGGCTGCGGTCCCCTGCCCTCGCGCCCGGCGAGGAACTGCGCAAGGCGATTGAGGAGACCAAGGTGGCCATTGGACTGTTCGCGACGGCGGTTCACTCCGGCCATGTGCGCGCGCCGGGCGGGAAGAAGTTCACAGATGTGTTGGTGGTGGGAATTGGCGGATCGGCACTCGGCCCACAGTTTGTGGCGGATGCCCTCGGTTCGACCGCCGACGCCATGGCGGTGCATTTTTTGGACAACACCGACCCGGACGGGTTCGACCGCGTTTTTGACGATTTGAGCGACCGACTCTGCACCACGCTGGTGGTTGTGATTTCCAAGAGCGGCGGCACCAAGGAGACGCGCAATGGAATGGTGGAAACGGAGGCGGCGTTTGTGGCGCGCGGGCTCGATTTTTCCAAGCACGCGGTGGCGATCACGGGCGAAGGGAGCGAGTTGGACAAAGTGGCGACGCAAGGCGGCTGGCTCAAGCGGTTTCCGATGTGGGACTGGGTGGGCGGACGGACCTCGGTGATGAGCGCGGTGGGGCTGCTCCCGATGGCGCTGCAGGGGCTCGACACGGAGGCGTTCCTCGCGGGTGCGGCGGCGATGGATGCCAAGACGCGCGTGCCCAACGTCCGCCAGAACGCGGCGATGGAGTTGGCGCTCATGTGGTTTTATGCCACCAACGGACGGGGCGAAAAGGATATGGTGGTGCTCCCCTACAAGGACCGGCTGGTGTTGTTCTCGAAGTATTTGCAGCAGTTGGTGATGGAATCCATCGGCAAGCAGCTTGATCTGGACGGCAAGGTGGTCAACCAAGGGCTCGCGGTCTATGGCAACAAGGGGTCCACGGATCAGCACGCTTACGTGCAGCAACTCCGGGACGGGGTGGCTAATTTCTTTGTGACGTTCGTGGAAGTCCGCAAGGGACGCGACGGCGTGGCGATGGAAGTGGAGCCGGGAGTGACCAGCGGCGATTACCTGCAGGGATTTCTGAGGGGAACCCGGACGGCCTTGTATGAGGGCGGACGCGATTCCATGACGATCTCCATTCCCGAAGTGAACTCCTTCCAAGTGGGTCTGCTGGTGGCGCTTTACGAACGGGCAGTCGGGTTTTACGCCAGTCTTGTGAACATCAACGCCTATCACCAACCCGGCGTGGAAGCGGGCAAGAAAGCTGCCACCGCCGTCCTCGCGCTTCAAGGGCGGGTAATTGACGCTCTCCAAGCGGAGCCCCGGACTGCGGCGGAAATCGCCACAACAATCGAAGCCGAGCCGGAGGCAGTGTTTCATGTTCTCACGCATCTGGCAGCCAACTGCCGGGTAAAGCGGACCGTGGGAGCAACAGCCGAAGCGGATCGGTTCGCCTTAATCCCCTAGCCTTTTTATGAAAACGCCACTACAGCCGAATCCAAAGCTGGTGCCGCTGGATCGCGTGGCGAAATTTATTCACCAGTTGACGCACGACGTCCTCAATGGATTGAGTGCCATCGACTTGGAGACGGCGTTCATCGCGGAAATCGCGACGGACGACGAAGTGCAGGCGGAGGTCCGCAAGCTGCGGGAGATGGTCTCCGATACCGCGAAGATGCTGCGCCTTGTTTCGCAGCGCTTTCAGCCGGTGGCGGTGCATCCCATCACGTGGGCGGCGGTCACTGTGATGGAGGAGTTGCGCACGCGCCTGCAAACGGAGTTCCCGGAGGAATCGCAGGCTGTGGAGGTGGAGAACCAGTTCACAACCGAGTCATTACTCGTGGATTTGGACCAGACGCTCTCGGCGGTGATGGAAGTGTTGCGCAATGCGTTCCAGTTCCGGAAGGAAGGCGCGCGGGTGAAGGTGATCGGGATGGCGTTCGACGGGCAGGCGGTGATCGAGGTCCGCGAGGCCTCTTCCGTGCCGGACAATCCGACGCCACCCGAGCAATGGGGCTCAGAGTTATTGCTTTCGACTCGACCCAGCGGTTATGGTTTGGGGCTGCATCAAGCCCGGCAGATCGCCGAGGCGCAAGGAGGGAGTCTGGAGATAAACCAGGCAAGGAGCGAACTGGTGACCCGGTTACTTCTACCGAAGAACGAGGGGGCGAAGGAGTAGAGAGGGATCGGCAAAAAAACGGCACAACTGCTTGGCATTCCTCCTCCAACGCTTTACAGCAAGAGGTAGCATTATCAGCTCGAACTGTGACTTCCTTTTTACGTAAACAATCCAAAACCTCCACTGCGGCCAAGGCGGAAGCCCTGCCCGAAGTGGAGTCTGTGCCCGCGCCTGAACCGATCTCGCCACTTTTTTCGGCTCCCGCCACCCGTTCGGCCCGGCACCGGGAGTTGGTGTTGGCCCACGCGGAGCAAGAGCTGGCTTCGCAGGGGATGGATAACGAGGCGGAGTTGCTCACGCTGTATAAGAAATTTTTGCGGATCGAGAATCACCGCCTCCGGCTCAAGCATCAGGCGGGCGGAGGCGGACGCGAGATCGCCCAGCAACGGGCGGTGCTGGTGGATATTGTCCTGCGCCACTTGTATGCGGCGGCGATGAAAACGGTCGGCGCGCGTGAAGCGGCGGGCTGCGGCATTGCCCTGGTGGCGATCGGCGGATTCGGCCGGGGCGAGTTGAATCCTTACAGCGATGTGGACCTGATGTTTTTGCACGGGGACTGCCCGTCCATTCCGGCGCACATCGGGGCGATGATCGAAGCGATCCTGCGCACGCTCTGGGATGTCGGGTTCAAAGTGGGGCATTCGACGCGCTCTGTCGCGGGGGCGATCAAGCAAGCCAACGTGGATATGCTTTCCAAGACGTCCCTGCTCGAATCGCGGTTCATCGTCGGGGAACGCAAGCTCTTCGACGCGTTCCAAGCGGAGTTCGAGAAGAAGTGCATTGTGGGGCATGAGAAGGAATACCTCGCCCAGCGGATGGAGAATCAGAAGGAACGCCACGTCAAGAGCGGCTCCAAGGTCACCATGCAGGAGCCGAACATCAAGAGCGGGTGCGGTTCGTTGCGCGATTACCAGAACCTGATTTGGATTGCGATTTTCACCAATCGGGCGTCCACCGCCAGCAAGCTCGTGGAACTCAAGCTCCTAGCAGAAAGCGAACGCCGCAAGCTGGATCGGGCTTACGATTTCCTGCTGCGCGTTCGCACGGAGCTGCATTACCTCAACAAGCGGGCCAGCGACATTCTAAGCCACGTTTATCAGCTCCAGTTAGCCACCAAGCTTGGCTATGAGGAGAAAAGCCCATTGCGGCGCATCGAAGCGTTCATGCGGGATTATTACCAGCACGCCCGCACGATTTTCCAGATCACGGAAACCACTACTTCCAAGCTCTCTCTGCCCGGTGAGGCGCCTGCGCGCACGGGGATGCTCGACTTCCTGAAACGCAAGAAGAAACGGGAATGCTTCGACGGCTTTTACCTGGCTGACGGACTGCTTTACCCGGAGTCGCGCGAGATATTTAAGGATGATCCGTTCCGCATGATGCGGGCTTTTCAGCATGCCCAGCAGCGCAGAATTTCCTTCTCGCAGGAGTTGCAGGGACTTATCCGACGTCGTTTAAAATTGGTGGACAGGACCTTCTGTTACGCCCGGTCGGCACGCGAAACGTTCGCCGCCATCCTCAGTCGCAAGGGAGAAGTGGGCCGGATCGTGCGGATGATGCACGAATGCGATTTCCTAGGGCGGTATCTGCCGGAGTTCGCTCCCCTCACCTGCTTGGTGCAACATGAGTTTTTCCATCGCTACACGGCGGATGAACACACCCTCGTCTGCCTGGAGAAACTGGACGAGGTGATCGATACGCAGGAAACACGGTTGGCCGGATACCAAGAGATTTTCAAGAAGCTCGAAAATCCGTTTGTGCTCTACTTGGCGCTGTTGCTGCACGATGTCGGCAAGGCATCCAACGCCCGCTACCATTCGGAGGTGAGCGCCACCGCTGCCGCGCGGGTCGCAGCCCGGCTCCAGCTTAGGTCCGAACAGCGCAAGATGCTCATCCTGCTGGTGGACCAACACATTCTCCTTTCCAGCACGGCGCAACGGCGAAATCTGGACGACCCTGCCACGATTTCCGAATTTGCAGCGGCAGTCCGCTCTCAAGCGAATCTCGATGCGCTGATGCTCCTGACACTGGCTGACGGGATGGGCGTTGGCGGCGAAGTGATATGGTCGGACTGGAAAGAATCGCTCGTCTGGATGCTTTACAAAAACACCACGCGTTACCTTGCGGAAGGGGAAGCCTTCTTCGAGCAACGCGCGTTGGAGCGCCAGACTACCCAGCAGGCCGTGCTCAACCGATTGGGCGCTGCCTACGCGGGCGAAGTGCAGGCGCACTTCCTGTTCATGCCGGAGATTTATTTCAACAGCTTCGAGGAGACGGCTATCGCCTCACACATCCGGCTGTTCCGCGAGTTCTTCGAGGAACGGGATGGCGGCGAGGGCGCTCTAGCTTCGGTAATCCGCTGGGTTCCACGCCCAGACCGGGGCCACAGCGAACTCTGGGTTTGCACCTGGGATCGGAAAAATCTCCTGGCCAAGATCGCTGGATCTCTGGCCGTCGCACACTTGAACATTCTGAGCGCCGATATTTACACGCGGGGGGACAATCTCGTGTTCGACGTTTTCCGCGTCTGCGATACGAAGTTCGAAGCCGTGACGGACACCAAAGACCTTCAACTCGTGGAAAAGACGCTCCATGAAGCGCTTTCCGACGAGGAGTTCGATTTCCGGGCCGCCCTGCAAAAGGATACCCGTCGCCGGCCGTATCAGCTTTCCCAAGAACTGGAGTTCCCGACCCGCATCGTCATCGACAACGATTCGCACCCGGTTTACACGGTGGTCGATATTCAAACCCCCGATCGCCTCGGACTGCTTTACAGCATCCTGACGAGCTTCGGGGAGGTGGGACTCAACATCGCCCTCTCGCGCATCGCCACGGAGAAGGGGGCAGCCATGGACAGCTTCTACGTGACCAACGCCAAAGGCGGCAAGATCAAGGAGACCCAGAGCATTGCGCGGCTCCAGAGGCTGCTGCAAAAGGCCACGGAGCGAGCCCGAGAGGAGAGCAAGAAGTAGGAACCGGGAGATCACGGAGACTTTTATTTTTACTTTTTCTCCGCGCCGGGGTAGCAAGTCCCCGCAATGTTCACATCCTATGCACCTGGGCGGGTCGAGCTTCTCGGCAACCATACTGATTACAATGAGGGGGTCGTCCTCTCAGCAGCCATTGACCGGGGTGTAACGCTCACTGGCGAGCGGACCGGCTCTTCGCGGGTCTTTCTCAGCGATCCCAAGCTAGGCTTGTCTTTCACGGCGGATGCCGACGCACTCTCCCCCAGTAAGGACCAAGAATGGGCCAACTACCTGCTTGGCGTGCTGGATGTGTTCCAGAAAAGCGGACTCCCTGTGGGCGGATTCTCCGCAGAAATTCAAAGCAATCTGCCGCTGGGAGCGGGGCTTTCGAGTTCCGCTGCGCTGGAGGTCTCCACTGCGATGCTGCTCCAGAAACTTTTCGACTTTAACTTGGACCGCCTGACGGTGGCCAAGCTCTGCCGCCGCGCCGAGAATGAATTTGTGGGCGTCAATTGCGGGCTGCTCGATCAGGTTTCCTCCGCGTTTGGCAAGGCGGGGCACGCCATTTTTCTCGATTGCCGTCAGGAAACTGTGGAAACCACTCCGTTCCCTGGCGGGGTCGAACTGCTCATCACCCAATGCGGCGTGCCACACCGCCTCTCCGGCGGCGAATACAACGAGCGCCGCCTGCAATGCTTCGACGCCGCCGCGCGGTTTGGCGTAAAGGCGCTCCGCGATGTATCTGGCGCGCAACTCGAAGAGGGCAAGGCGATCCTGCCTCAATTGTCTTATCGGCGCGCGCTTCATGTCGTCGGCGAAAACGAACGCGTGCTGCACGGGGTGGAACTGCTGCGTAGCGGGGATGTCCGGGGGTTCGGGGCATTGATGTTTGCCAGCCACGAGAGTTCCCTCTACCACTTCGAGAACAGCGCACCGGAACTCGATACGTTGGTGGAGATCGCTCGCAAACTGTCAGGCGTGCTCGGCTCGCGCCTGACCGGCGGCGGGTTTGGCGGAGCGACCGTCACCCTGCTGGAACGCGACAAGGCGCAAGCCGTCAAGGAGGCGCTCGTAGAGAAATATCGCGAGCAGACCGGCAACACCGCGACAGCGCATCTGTGCGAGATCGCCGACGGGGCACGGTAGGCAGAGGCTTTTCCACGCAACGACATCTGCATCCTGCCCATCTATGACAAGAAGGGAAATCTTTGGGAGTTCGATCATGTCCGGGATCACGCCAAAAGGATGATTACGCATGGTTGGCAGGTATTCAGATCGTGAGAATGTGAAGTTCTATGGGGGGCGTGTTTTTTGGTTTGTGCTTGCGCGGGAAGAAGTCGCTAAATAAGTTTGTCTTCTATTTTACAACTTTCAGCCACTCCTTTCCCCCTAAAGTGTCCCAACAAAAAATCATTGAATTCAACGCGCAAGGAGTCGCCCTGCTGAGTGGCGACGAAGCAATCGCCCTTGCGGCAATCCACTGTGGCGTGACCCTCGGGACCGGCTATCCCGGCACCCCTTCCACGGAAATCCTGGAGACCTTTTCCGACCTGGGCGGCAAGGCGCAGTGGGCGCCGAACGAGAAAGTCGCCGCCGAAGTGGCGCTTGGGGTGGCGTTCGCCAGTGGGCGCACTCTGGTGACCATGAAACACGTCGGGCTGAATGTCGCCTCCGACGTTCTCTTCACCGCTGCCTATTCGGGCGTTTTAGGAGGCTATGTTTTGGTTTGCGCGGATGATCCCGGCATGGCGTCGAGCCAGAACGAGCAGGACACCCGCCGCTATGCGGTGGCTGCGGGCGTGCCAATGCTGGAACCGGCGGATTCGCAGGAGGCTTACGACTTTACAGGGCTCGCGTTTGAGATTTCCGAGCGGTGGCAAATTCCGGTGATCCTGCGGGTTACCACGCGCGTCTGCCATTCGCACACGATGGTGAAGCCTCACGGAAAATTTTCCGCGCCGTTGACACCTTGCTTTGCACGCAACATCCCGGAGCGCGTCATGGTCCCGGCGCACGCCCGTCCGGCGCATCGGCGGTTGCGCAAGAAGCTGGCTGAAATCGAGGCTTGGAATGTCGCGGAGGGCCCCAATCGGATCGTCGAGGGTTCGGGGAGCGACCTCGGGATCATCACTTCCGGCGTGGCGACCGTGCATGCGATGGAAGCCGCGCCCGAAGCTGCGATGCTTAAACTCGGCATGACGCATCCGCTACCGATGGATTTGATCCGCGATTTCGCCTCGCGCTTTGAGCGGTGCGTGGCGATTGAGGAAGGCGATCCGTATTTGAACGATGCGCTTCGGACGGCAGGGATCGCGTTGGAGAAGCGCTTGGAGAGTTATCGTTTTGGTGAACTGAGTGTGAACCGCGTTCGCCATCTTTTGGCGGGCGGAGAAGAGCCCCAGACAACGCCGCCGCGCGGCAAGCCGCCGCAGCTTTGCGAGGGCTGTCCGCATCGCTCGACGTTTTCGGTGCTCAAGGCGCTCGATTGCATTGTGGCCGGGGACATCGGCTGCTACACGCTGGCTGCATTGCCGCCCTTGCAGGCGATGGACACCCAGATTTGCATGGGCGCGAGCATTGGCGTGGGACTCGGCATGCGGCACACCCTTCCCGAAGCGCAGGCGTGCCGGGTGGTGAGCGTGATCGGCGACAGCACCTTCCTCCACAGCGGCGTGACGGGTCTCATCGAAATGGCTTACAATCCGCCCGCCAGCGGCCATGTAGTGGTGATCGTGGATAACGGCACCACGGCCATGACCGGCTTGCAGGAACATCCGGGCACCGGCCGGACGCTGGATCATTCGCGAGCGGCAAAGGTCGTTCCGGAAGAAATCGCCCTCGCGTTCGGCATTCATAACGTGCAGGTTTTCAACCCCGTCAAGGAACTCGACCGGTTCGAGCGGGAGCTCAAAGGCGCGTTGGAAGCGGGTGCGCTCTCCGTTTTCGTCGTCCGCCAACCGTGCATTCTGGCATTTGGAAAAATCAAGGCTTACGAAAAGGCCATCGCGGAGAACTGCGATTGCGGATGCGCTCAACCTGTTGCTGAATAATGGATACCCCTGTTACCAATATCAAGATCGCGGGACTGGGCGGCATGGGCGTGCTCAGCGCCTCCTATGTGCTCGCAGAAGCGGCTTTTCTGGCCGGGTACGATGTCAAAAAGGCGGAGGTTCATGGGATGTCGCAACGCGGCGGCTCGGTCGCGAGCGACATCCGATTTGGCTCGCGTGTTCTCAGCCCGATGATCCCGCTGGGCGAAGTGGATTTCCTCATCGCCATCGCCCCCGAGTGGGTGGATGTGCATCGCGCGGAATTGCGCGCAACGGGAAAACTGCTCGTCCCCGACGACGTTGCGGACCTTGCGAACAAGCGCGCGCTGAACGTGGCGCTGCTGGGCGCTCTCAGCCGTCACCTGCCCATCCCGGAAGCGATCTGGCACGCCGCCCTGGCAAAAGGTTTCCCGGAAAAACTTCACGCCTCGAACCTTGCGGCCTTTCAGCTTGGCCGCGATGGAGCAACGCCGACTCACCCCCAAAACTAGAAATTTAGAGCATGTCTTTTCAGTGGAACGATCACAACGGCTCCTTCCATCCCGATTCCGCATTTGATTTTCTCCCCGAGGAGCAACTGCGCGCCCTGCAACTCCAGCGCCTGCGCGCCACCGTCGAGCGCGCCTATGGCAATGTGGAGTTGATGCGCGGCAGGATGGATGCGCTTGGGATGAAGCCTGGCGACCTGCGCGCGCTCGATGACATCCATCGTTTGCCGTTCACTGAGAAAAGCGATCTGCGGGACACTTATCCCTATGGACTCTTTGCGTGCCCGATGAGCGAGGTGGTGCGCCTGCACGCTTCCAGCGGCACGACCGGCAAGCCGATTGTCGTGGGTTATACCGCCGACGACATGGAGACGTGGAAGAATGTCATCAAGCGTTCGCTGGCTGCGACGGGACTTCACCGGGGGGACATCCTCCAAAACGCCTACGGCTACGGACTGTTCACCGGCGGGCTCGGGCTGCACTACGGCGCGGAGGCGCTCGGCGCGACGGTGGTTCCGATTTCCGGCGGCAACAGCGAGCGGCAGATCATGATTATGCGGGACTTCGGCGTGACCGCGATCTCCTGCACCCCCAGTTATTTCATCCACTTGATCGAGCATGGCGCTTCCATGGGCGTGGACCTCAAGAAACTGCCTCTGCGAATCGGCGTCTTCGGCGCAGAACCGTGGAGCGAGGAAATGCGCTGTTTCATCCAGCGCGAAACCAACATCCGCGCATTCGACATTTACGGGCTTTCCGAAATCATCGGTCCTGGCGTGGGCATCGAATGCACCTGCCAAAACGGGCTCCACATTTTCGAGGATCACTTCCTTTTTGAAATTCTCGATATCAAAACCGGCGAGCCCGTTCCCGATGGCGAAGAGGGCGAACTCGTAATCACGACGTTAAGCAAGCAGGCCATGCCGATTATTCGGTATCGCACCCACGACATCACCCGTGTAATTCCCGGACGGTGCGACTGCGGACGCTCCATCCGCCGCATCGCCCGCATCGCCCGGCGCAGCGATGACATGCTCATCATCCGCGGGGTGAACGTGTTCCCCTCGCAGATCGAAGCCGCGCTGCTCAAGGTGGAAAAGACGCTGCCGCATTACCAGATCATCGTCCGGCGCGAGCGCGAGATGGACGACATGGAAATCCGCATCGAAGTGACGGCGGAGGTTTTCAGCGATAGCGTCGGCGAAATAGAGCACATCGCAAAGCGCCTTTGCCATGCGGTCGAGAGCACCACGGGCATTCGTGCCAAGATCAGCCTGGTCGAACCTCAAACCATCCAACGTAGCGAAGGGAAGGCCAAGCGCGTATTGGATTTCCGCAAACTCGACGCCTCAAAATAAACCGCGATCATGAAGATTAACCAGCTTTCCATTTTCCTCGAAAACCAGCCCGGTCACCTCGCCACTCCCTGCGCCATTCTGGCGAATGCGGGAATCAACATCCTCACGTTGACGCTCGCTGACACTCAGCGTTTCGGCATCCTACGCTTGATCCTGCGCGAGTGGGAGCAGGCGAAGGAAATTCTCGAAAAGAACGGCCTCCTCGTCAAAATCACTGAAGTCGTGGCCATCCAAGTGGAAGACCGTCCCGGTGGCCTTCAGCAACTGCTTCAGATCGTGGAAGCCGCAGGCGTGAACATCGAATATATGTATGCCTTCCCTGCCCGCGCTGGCGGCAAGGCGGTGATGGTTCTGCGATTGGACAATGCAGACAAAGGCATTGCCGCCCTGCTCCAAGCCAAGGTCAATATCCTGAGCGGCGCGGAACTTTACACGCTGGCCGGATGAGGAAATTCAATTGCTAATTGGGGATAGAGCGCGTTTTTTCTATCTTTGCGAGCGGAGCGAGCCTGACTTCTTCAATTAGCAATTTCACATTAGCAATTAGCAATCCCCCCATGACCTCCTCCACGCTCCTCTGCTTTCTCGGCGCTTCGGTGGCTCTCACCCTGGCCCCCGGACCCGACAACGCCTTTATCCTGGCTCAAGGGATTGCGCGGGGAAGGAAGGCTGCGGTCGTCACCGCAATGGGAATGTGCAGCGGGATCAGTGTTCACACAACCGCCGCCGCGCTGGGCATTTCCGCTGCGCTCTATTCTTCCGCCGTGGCCTTCACGATTCTGAAATACGCGGGAGCCGCGTATCTGCTTTTCCTCGCCTACAAAACCTTGAAGGAACCGGCGGCAACGAAATCCGCGTCCAGTGTTGAAAGCAATGTGCCATGGAGCGCCCTCTTCCGGCGTGGATTTATGATGAATGTCGTGAATCCGAAGGTGGGATTGTTTTTCCTCGCGTTTCTGCCGCAATTTGTCGTGCGAGACGCAGGCGGCATTGCGTTGCAGCTGTTCCTGCTGGGGATTGTTTTCATGCTCCAGGCAGTGCTGGTATTTGGAGTCATCGGCTACCTTTCCGGCAGCCTCGGAGACGTCCTTCTCAAAAGACCCGGCCTCTCTAAATACTTTGCATGGCTCACTGCGGGCGTGTTTACCGCGCTCGGCCTCAAGCTTGCTTTGGCGGGACGGTGAACGGCGTTCCATCGTAGAAGACGTACAAAAAAACGCGGAGAGCCGTGGTGCGACTCTCCGCGTTTGAATGAATCAAGAGTTTAGAGAAGTGCGGCGACGAGCGCTTTTTCTTCTTTCAACTCGGCGATGGACTTGTCGATGCGGTCCTGCGAGAAGGCGTCGATGGGCAGGCCTTGGACGACTTCCCATTCGGATCCGTTGCTACGGATCGGGAAGGAGGTGATGAGGCCTTTCTCGATGCCGTAGGAGCCTTCGGAGCAAACCGCAACGCTGGTCCAATCGCCCGCCCGGGTGGGCGTGGTGAGGGTGCGCACGGTGTCCACGACGCCGTTGGCGGCGCTGGCGGCGCTGGAGAGGCCGCGCGCCTTGATGATGGCCGCGCCGCGCTGCTGGACGGTGGGGATGAAAGTGTCCTTGAGCCAGGCTTCGTCGGTGATGACGGCGGTGGCGGGTTTGCCTGCGATCTTCGCGTTGGTGAAGTCGGGATATTGGGTGGCGGAATGGTTGCCCCAGATGGCGACGTTGGTCACTTCGGTGACATGCACACCGGCTTTAGCAGCGAGCTGGGCCTTGGCGCGATTTTCGTCCAAGCGGGTCATGGCGAACCAGCGGTTGGCCGGGATGCTCTTCGCATTGTTCATCGCGATGAGGCAGTTGGTGTTGCAGGGATTGCCCACCACAAGGATGCGCACGTCGCTCGCCGCGTTGGCTGCGATCGCTTTGCCCTGACCGGTGAAAATTTTTCCATTGATGCCGAGGAGGTCGCCACGTTCCATCCCTGCCTTGCGGGGAACGGAGCCAACGAGGAGCGCCCAGTTGACGCCCCGGAAGCCTTCGTTGAGGTCGGCGGTGGCGACGATGCCGCTCAGGAGCGGGAATGCGCAGTCCTGGAGTTCCATCACCACGCCTTGAAGCGCGGGAAGAGCGGGTTCGATTTCGATAAGATGCAGTTCCACGGGCTGTTCGGGGCCAAACATGGCGCCTGAAGCAATGCGGAAAAGGAGGGAATAACCAATTTGACCGGCGGCCCCGGTCACAGCGACTTTAATAGGAGTTTTCATAAAAGGGTGACAGGGGGGCATTAAAGACTGGCAAGAGGGTATGGGGGAAGAGGTTTTTTGTCTTTTGGAGCATTTCTAAAGAGTTTTTCAAAGCGGGTTGCATGGAATCAGGTTTTCCTCTAAGTTCTGCCTTCCCTATCCATTATGCGGTCCTCCCTGCTTGTTCTCCTCATTGCCTCGGTCTGTCTGGCGTTCGCTCCCTTGGCGCGCGCCGAATCCAGCGATCCGGGTGAAGTCTTTCTCAGCGCGTATATGACCGCACAACAGGCGGAAAAGCTGGAAAGCCAGGGGAGTTACCGTCCGGCGCTGGCCAAATACCGTTTTGCCGGGAGTGTTCTCGATCAATTGCAATCGCGTCATCCAGAGTGGAATCCGCTGGTGGTCGATTATCGGAAAAAGAAGGTGGCGGAAGCGATCCAGAAGCTGGAGGAGAAAATCGCCGCCGAAGCCCCGCTTACCACGCCGACGCCTGCGTCGCAGCCGGGAGTTGATCCGAATGCGCCGCCAGGAACCAGCGATGCGCCACACACCGATACCAGCGGGGACGCCATGGATCGGGCCGCGCGGGAAATGCGCGCGCAGATGGCCGCCATCAAGGATCAACTCGAACAGTCGCGCCAGCAACTCGAAGCCGCCCGGAAAGAGAAGGAGCGGATTGCCAATCAGCTTGAAGAGGCCACGGGCAAATTGAATCACGCCTCCGAACTTTCCAAAGCGCAGGTGGAAAAAGTCCGGAAAGCCGAGGCAGCAAAGGCGGAAGTCGCCGCCGCTGAGGCCGCAAAAGCCAAGGAACAGGAAGCAACCGTCCGGGCACAGCTCGAAAAATCGAAGGCGACGGAAGCGGCTCTCAAAGAGCAGATGCAAAACTCTGCCGTGGCGGAAACCGAGGCGAAATCCAAGGTGGAAGGCGCGAGTGAGGCGCAGAAAGCGTTGCAGGCGCAGTTGGACGCCGCCAAAGACGAAACGGCGAAGCTGAAAACCCAGTTAAGCAGCATCCAAGCCAGTGATACTGAGGCAAAATCCAAGGTGGAAAGCGCGAGCGAAGCTCAGAAAGCATTGCAGGCACAGTTAGACGAGGCCAAAGCCGAAGCGGCCAAGGTAAAGGCCCAGTTGAGCCGCGTTCAGGCAAATAACACCGAGGGAAAATCGAAAGGGGAAATCGAAAGCGACGCGCAGAAAGCACTTCAGGCGGAATTGGACGCAACCAAAGCCGAGATGACCAAGGTAAAATCCAAAGCGGAACGCGATGCCGACGCACAGAAGGTTTTGCAGGCGCAGTTGGACGAAGCCAAAGCCGAAGCGGCCAAGATAAAATCCAAGGCGGAAAGCGACTCCGACGCTCAGAAAGCATTACAAGCGCAATTGGACGAAGCGAAAGCCGCAGTAGCCAAGGCGAAATCCAAGGCTGAACGCGACTCCGATGCTCAGAAGGCTTTGCAGGCTCAATTGGACGAGGCGAAAGCCACGGTAGCCAAGGTGAAATCCAAAGCGGAACAGGACGCCGACGCCCAGAAGGCTTTGCAGGCGCAGTTGGACGAAGCGAAAGCCGCCGCCAACAAGGTGAAATCCAAGGCGGAGAGGGAAAGCGACGCCCGGAAAGCGTTGCTGGCGCAGTTGGAGGAAGCCAAAGCCGAAGCAGACAAGGCAAAGACGCAGTTGAGCCGCGCCAAGACGAATGAAGCCGAGGGGAAAGCCAAGGCGGAACGCGACAGCGAAGCTCGAAAAGCGTTGCAGGCTCAATTAGATGAGGCGAAAGCCGAAGCAGACAAGGTGAAGATGCAGTTGATCCGCGCACAAGCCAATGAAGCCGATCTCCAATCCAAGCTGGAGGAAACCCGCAAGCAGATCACCATTCAGGCGCGTGAAAAAGATCAGGCGGCGGCAGCCCAAACCGAGGCGCTCAATAAGCAGATGGAAAAATTGCGCTCCGCGCTCGAAGATGCCAAGGCGGATCGCGAAGTGGCCGAGGAACAGGGCGAATTGATTTACAAGAAGGCCGCAAAAATCGCCCAGGAACGCGACGCCTTTGCTGCTAGCAACACCCAACTTGCGGGGCAGTTGGATGCCGCGAACAGGAGAATCGAATCCTTGGCTGATGTGGAGAAGCGCCTCATCGCTGTGGAAAATGAGCGCGAAGCGGCCAAGGCGCAGACCGCGCAGGTCACCCAGCAACTTGCGGAGACCCAGAAAACCGTCGCCGCTGTCACCGCCGAACGGGACAGCGCCAAGGCGGAACTCACCAAGGCTTTGGAAGCCAAGGTGGAGGTGGAAAAACTGCTCGCAGAAAACGCGTCTCTCGCCAAACAACTCGACGACGCGCAAAAGTCCATCGCCTCTTTCAAGAGCACCGCTCCGGAAAAAGATCAGCAGATCGCCGCGCTGAAAACGCAGCTTTCGGGCGTTCAAGACCAGCTCACCACGGCGCAAAAGGAGGGCGAGGTCAATAAGACGTTGATCGCCGAACTGCAAAAGCAACTGGATGTCACGACCGCCGCCGCAAAGACGAGCGCAGGCGGGGATCAAACGAATTTCAATCAGGAAAACGAGCTGCTTCGCGGGATCGTCCTGCGGCAACTCAAGGAACAGGCCCGTCGGGAGCAGGCGCGCAAGCTGGTGTTAAGCGAGCTCGACCGGCTGCAAGTCCGCTCCAAGGCGTTGACGGATCAAATTGGCTTGCTGAGCCAACCCACCGTCAAGCTGAGCGATGCCGAGCGCGCCCTCTTCAAGGCGCCTCAAATGGAAATCGTCGATAACACGCCCGGCGCAATGTCGATCTCCATCGCCGCGCCCGCTGCAGGAATGCCCAATCGGACAAATGCTCCGCTCGAAGGGGATCTCCCCACACATGCTGATACTCCTGCCGACGCTGGGAATTATTCCTCCAAAGTCCCCACAGGCAGCAGCCCGATCATTCCCCCGGAACTGCGGGCATTGGCGCGGGAAGCCCGCGAGAAATTCAATCAGGGCCAATACCTCGACGCCGAACGGGCCTACGAAAAAATTGTGAGCCAGGACCCGAGCAACATCTACGCGCTCTCCAACCTGGGTGTATCCCGGTTCCGCGCCGGACACCTGAAACTGGCGGAGGAGACGCTCAAGAAAGTGATCGCGTTGGCTCCCGGCGATTCGTTCGCGCAGACAACGCTCGGGATCGTTTACTTTCAGCAGGCCAAATACGACGATGCCATCACGGCGTTGACGCAGTCCATTTCCGCCGAGCCGAAGAATGCCGCCGCGCATAACTTCCTGGGGATTGTCGCCGCGAAAAAGGGCTGGCAGGAAGCCGCGCTCAAGGAGTTGGAGACATCGTTACAGCTTGAACCCAACTACGCCGATGCCCACTTCAACCTCGCCGTCCTGCTTGCCAGCTCGCAGCCGCCGAACAAGGAAGAGGCGCGCAAACATTACCAGAGGGCCACGGAACTGGGCCTGACGCCGGATGCGAAGATTGAAGAGATGCTGAAGTAGGCGCTCCCCTATCCGCAGATTTCCTCGATTCCCTGGCGGATCGCTTCCACGCTTTGCGCGATCTGCGCTTCGCTGATGCAATACGGCGGCATGAGGACGATGGTGTTGCCTGTAACGGGGCGCGTGAGCAGGCCGTGCTTGCGCGTGGCGATGCAGACGCGCGCGGCGATTTGCTGGCTGGATTCAAACGGCTCGCCGTTGGTTTGCACGAGATCAATCCCGGCCATGAATCCGCATTGCCGAATTTCGCCGACGTTGGGATGGGTTTTTAGCGACGTAAGTTCTCGCGCGAGCGTTACGATTTTGCCCGCGAGTTGTTCCAAGACGTGCTCGTCACGGAAAATCGCCAGGCTCGCCCGCGCGGCGGCGCACGCAAGCTGATTGCCGGTGTAGCTGTGGCCGTAAAAGAAACTCTTCATTTCCGCGTAATCGCCGAGGAAGGAGGCGAACACCGCCTCAGTGATCAACGTGGCGGCGAGCGGCAGATAGCCGCCGCTCAAGCCCTTGGCGCACGCGACGAAGTCCGGCACGACGCCCTCGTGTTCGCACGCGAACATTTTCCCCGTGCGCCCGAAGCCGGTCATCACTTCGTCGGCGATGAGGAAGACGCCATGATGGTCGCACCACGCGCGGAGTTGCGCCAGCATCCCTGCGGGCCAGAGGCGCATGCCCGCTGCGCCTTGCATCAGCGGCTCGATCACGACGGCGGCGACTTCGTTCATGGAAATGGGGTCCGCCACGCCGGATTCTGTGCGCGCCAGGAGTTCCTCCATTGAAGCGACATGCGTGGATGGGAAATGGAAGGCGGAGAAGCGTCCGTGGAAGGCGTTGATGCCACCGAGGCTCGATGCGCCCAGGGTGTCGCCGTGGTAGGCGTTGGTGAACGCGAGGAAACGGTTGCGTTGCGGCTGACCCCGGTGCTGCCAGCATTGCACGGCCATCTTGACGGCGCACTCGATGGCTGTGCTGCCGTCGTCGGAAAAGAAGACGCGGGTGAGCGGGTTCGGGATGTTTTGAGGCCAGAGCGCGACAAGTTCCTCGGCGAGCTGGATCGCCTGCGGATTGGTGAACCCCAGGAACGAAGTGTGCGCCACGCGCTCCAACTGGTCGCGGATGGCGGCGTTGATCTTCGGGTGGCGGTGGCCGTGGATGTTGGTCCAGATGGAGGAGTTGCCGTCGATGTATTCGCGCCCCTCGCTGTCGCGCAGGATCGCCCCCTCGCCTTCCACCAGCACGAGCGGTTCGTGCTCGGTCGCGCACCAGTCGCGCATCTGGGTGAAGGGATGCCAGCAATGGCGTTTGTCGGAGGCGATGAGATTAGTTGTCACGGATTTTATGATCCTCATCAATCTGCGGAATCGTCTTCCTCCTCGTCCCCGCCCTTCCGCCAGTCCCCTCCCCTTGCCGTGATCATTTTCTCGATTATAACAACGTCTTCGTAGGCGGCGCGGCGGCGCTGGTATTTGCGGAAGAGGAGGTCGCGCAGCTCGATCAAGTCCTCCATCAATGCCGGGTCGTGGTAGGTCCATTCGTCGGCGCTCGCCAGTTTACTTTGGATGCGCCAGACGCCTCCAAACTTGACGGCGCGCACTTCGCGCTTCTCGCCTTCCTCGGTTCGCTCGGTCCAAACGTGTTTGTTATGCATGAAAAAAATTGCGGTATTTGCAATTAAAGCCAAAAATCCGGGGAATTTGAAAGCTCTAGGCAAAATCATTTTGTATCTGCTGGCGACAGTCATCCTTGGCGCGCTGCTCGCGGCCCCACTTTATTGGGGGGGACAATGGCTGGCGAGCCATGGGGTTCTGGCATGGCTGGCAGAGACGCCGTTCCGCAAATTCTTCCATCGCGGGCTGCTTATCGCGGCGATTGTGCTGCTGTGGCCGACTGCCCGCTGGCTGCAAGTTCCCGGTTTGCGGGCGCTCGGGCTGAGGCCAAATCCCTGGCGCTGGCAGGATGGCGCGGTCGGGTTCACCGTGGCGTTCCTGACGATGGCTTTGCTCGGGGCAGTGCTGCTCGGGTTGCAGGTGGTGAAACTGAGGCATCACGTCCAAGGGGGCGATCTGGCGAACATTGCGGTCTCTGCCGTCGTGGTCTCGATCCTGGAGGAATGGCTGTTTCGCGGGGCGATTCTCGGTCTGCTCACCCGCGCCATGAACTCGTATTGGGCGCTTTTCGCCACCTCGGCGCTCTTTTCCATCCTTCATTTTCTCAAACCGAATGATGCCGTTGTGCCGCAGACCGTGGGCTGGCTCTCCGGTTTTACGCTGATTCCGGGGGCGTTCGCGCAATTTAGCCAGCCGTGGCTGGTGTTGGGCGGATTCACCACGCTCTTTTGCGTGGGCTGGATTCTCGGCTGGGTGCGGCTCAGGACGCAATCGCTCTCGCTGGCCATCGGACTCCACGCCGGGTGGGTTTTGGGCATGATGGGGTTCTCCAAAATCACGCGACGGGTTCTCAAGGATACGCTACCGTGGGTTGGCGAAAACCTGACAGTCGGCTTCGGCGCGCTAGCGGTGGTGTGCCTCGCTGGACTTCTTGTAGGCGTTTATCTGCGCAACCGATCACAACAAAATTAGCCACCAACCTCTCTTTGCGCTTTTTGCGCTTTTTTGCGGCCAACCCCATGTCCTTCACCGTTCCAAAGCTATTACGCCGCGCGTCGATCGGCTTTCTCGATCTGCTTTACCCGCCGCATTGCGCGATTTGCCAGTGTGATACGGTGGCTGGAGAGCACCTTTGCGCAGAGTGCCGCAAAAAAGCGCCGATCATTACCGCTCCATTTTGCCAGACCTGCTCCGAGCCTTTCTCGGGACGGATCGACACGGCATTCTCCTGTCCCAACTGCCGGGGACGCCGTTTTGATTTCACCTGCGCCGTCTCCCGTTATCAAAGCAGGGATGTGGTGCGCGAATTGATCCACCGCTTCAAATACGGCGGCAAGGTGCATGTGCGGCAGGTGCTGGGAGATTGGCTGGAGGAAACGCTTGCGGACGCCCGCCTCCAGTCGCCACCGTGCGACGCCATTGTCCCGGTGCCGCTCCATGCCACGCGCCAACGGGAACGGGGATTTAATCAGGCTGCCATCCTGGCCGAGGATCTCGCGCGGCGCAGCGGCATCCGACTCTGCGATTGCCTGAAACGGATTCGCTACACTACTTCCCAAACGACCTTCGACCGCGAGCAACGCATGGAAAACTTGCGTGGGGCCTTCCGAATGCGGCAACATCGGGATGTGCGCAATCTCCACCTCCTCCTTATCGACGACATTCTGACCACCGGCTCCACCGTCCACGAATGCGCCCGCGTTTTGCTGGACGCAGGAGCCGCTTCCGTTCGCGTCGCCACTGTCGCACGGGCTGTGAAATGACTTACGAGGAATCCATCGCGTGGCTTTACTCTACGCAAACCGTCGGGATTAAGCTGGGACTCGAAAACATCACGCGCCTGCTCCGCTCGCTGGGGGTGGACCCCGCCCCGCGCTCCGGTTCCGGGCCGTGCATTTTTCACGTCGCCGGGACCAACGGGAAAGGCTCCGTCTGCGCCATGCTCGATGCCATCTGCCGCGCCGCTGGACTGCGCACGGGCCTTTTTACCTCCCCTCACCTGGTAAGTTTTCGGGAGCGCATCCTGCTCAACGGTGTCCAAATTTCCGAAACAGACGCCGCTGCCGGATTGACCCGCATCCGCGAGGCGGTTGCCGGATGGGAGACGCACCCGACGTTCTTTGAGATCGCCACCGCGCTGGCCCTCGCTTGGTTCTACGAGCAAAAGGCCGAGGTAATCGTGTTGGAAACGGGCCTCGGTGGGCGGCTCGACGCCACCAATGCGATCACGCCCGCTGTCACGGCTATTACGGCGCTGAGTTTTGATCACAAGCAATACCTCGGCGATACGATCGAGGAGATTGCCGCCGAAAAAGCGGGGATTTTCAAACCGGGCGTGCCCGCCATCAGCGTGCCGCAACCGCCGGAAGCTGCTCACGTCCTGCAGGAAGTCGCCGAGAGGGTAGGCGCTCCCCTCGCCTGGGTTGACGAACCCGCGCCGTTCGAGGTTGCGCTGCACGGCAGCCATCAAAAGCTTAACGCCGCGCTGGCTCTCGCTGCACTGCAAGCTGCGCGGCTTCCTGTCAACCAAGATGCCATTGAAAGCGGGTTGCGGGAGGTCGTCTGGCCGGGACGTTTCCAGCGGATTGACGGACATGGCGGCGTCCAGTTGGTGCTCGACGGCGCGCACAATGAAGCTGCCGCCGCGCGGCTCGTCGAAACCTGGCGGGAACTCTACGGCAACGAGCGACCCGTGGTGTTGCTGGGGGTTTTGAAGGACAAAGACGTGGCTGCCATCTGCTGGAAATTGGCTCCGCTGGCCGCGACGTTCATCGCCACACCGGTTCACAGCGTGCGAACCTGCTCTGCCGAGGAACTGGCGCAAACTGTTGCGCAAGCCGCCCCTGGCGTGCCGTGCAAGGTAGCCGGAAGCGCTGCCGAAGGGCTCTCACTCGCTCAAGCCGAAGCCCGGCAATTAAATGGCCGCGTGCTCGTCACCGGCTCGCTCTTTTTGATTGGCGAGACTTTGGCACTGCTGGAAGGCGGCAGGCCGGAAGCCAGCGCACAGTAAGAGTCTCAATCTCTCAACGCTCGAATCGCTTCCGCGTAATCTAGCTTGCCGAAAACGGCAGTTCCCGCGACGAGGGCGTTGGCTCCGGCGGCGAGGCATTGCTTGGCATGGAGGGCGTTGATACCGCCGTCCACTTCGATGTGGAATGCCAGATTGCGCTTGGTGCGCAGGACGGCGGCAGCTTGGATTTTTGCGAGCATTTCCGGCAGGAACGGCTGGCCACCGAAGCCAGGCTCCACGGTCATCACCAATAGAAGATCAATTTGATCGAGAAACGGCTCCACGGCTTCCAACGGCGTACCGGGACGCAGCGAGAGTCCCGCGAGTTTGCCCGCTTCGCGGATGCGGCGCAGGGTGCCCGCGATGTCTTTGTCGTCGGACTCCACATGGATCGTCAGCACGCTGGCGCTCAGGAGAAAACGGTCGAGGTAGAGATCGGGCCGCTCGATCATGAGGTGGATGTCCGTGGGAATGGCGACTTGCTTGCGGACGGCGTCGCAAAACGCCGGGCCGAAGGATAGGTTGTCCACGAAATGGCCGTCCATCACGTCGAGGTGAATCCAATCCGCCCCGGCGGCTTCCGCGGCGCGAACCTCTGCGCCGATGTCGGCAAAATTCGCCGCCAGAACCGATGGTGCGATGAGTGTTTTGGTGAAATCCACAGTCATAATTTCGCTTAGATTCCGGCGCGCTCCAGTAAATCCGCGAGCACTTTTTCGGCTTCAAAAACTTCCTTCGCGACCTCGAACGCCGCGCGGCTGTGCCTAGCGTAGTCGGCGTTGATCTCGCGCACGGCCTCGACGATCTCCTCCATGGTCGAAAACGCAAGCAGCCCTTCCTTGCCGCCGTAGAATTTCGTGAACCCGGTTTCCTGCGTAATGACGGGACGCCCCGCCGCGAGGTAACAGGCGGTGCGGTCGCTGAACCAACCGGTGTTAAGCCGCACATACTGGTCCTTGGCGACGGTGAACTCCCCCTTGGAATGCTGGATGAAGCGGAGGTAGTCGTTCCAATCAATGCTGATCCCGTGCGGACTGCTCAAGCGCCAGTTGTTGCGCTGGAAAAGCACCACGGTGGCCTTGTCCTTGATGTCGGTCGCCAGCTCGAACGGCTCGCCCGAGCAGCGCGGGGCATCGACGAATTTGAGAAACTCCAGGGACTTGCTCCAGAGGTAGTGTTCCTTGCGCCACTCGATGTCTTTCTTCCCGCTCGTGTTCCAGTTGGCGATGCTGGTGAAGACAGCCCCGGCGGGCGGCGCGTCGGCGGTTTTCCAAAGATCGGTGATGACCGGCTGGCGCGTGGAGAGCCAGCGCTGGCCGTGGATGGGCACGGGGAAATCGGCGTTGCCGATATTCTCGCCGAAGGTGAAAAGGGCGCGGTGTTTGGCCAGGTAGTCCTTGGTATCCTGCACGCCTTTGTCCACCTTGATCTGCTCCACGCCGGGATCGCTCTCGACATAAAGAATGCGGTCGCTCTGGAGCAGGTCTTCGTTGAACTCCTGCGAACCGCAGACGTTGAGGATCGCGTCGGCCTCGCGGTAAAGCCGGACGATCTCGCTCTTGGGCAGCCCGGCGCACGGATGATCGGGCAGGAAGCGGGCGCAGTAGCTCCATCGGCCCTCGAAGCCGAATTGCGCGGCGAGTTTCCCGAGAACTTCGGCGGCGTAGGTGAAATCCTCGCCCACGTCCCACGTGACCGGATTGTAGGGGATGCGGGCGGAGTCTTCGATGTAATAGACGTCATGCCCGAGCCGTTGCAGGCCCACGATGTAATGCACGTGCTGCCAGATGACCCCGGCGATGGGGCACCCGGCCATAAAGCCCATGACAACGATCTTTTTGCGTTTCATATCTGGAACTGAGGAATTTGGGGAAGCCGGGGGGAAAAGACAATCAGGAACTCAGGGAGGCGGGAAAAGTCGCCTGCCTCTATTTCTTCCCAAATACAACAGCCACCTCAGCCTTTTATTTTTCAGAAACCAATTTGAGTGCCTTTTTTTTGCTTGAGCAATAGCGCGCTCGATTTTGGAAAACTCTTCTTCGATTTCGGCTGGATTTGCGAAAGGTCCGCTCAGAATGATACCGTCATTGCCTTCCACGTATTCGGTAATTACCAATGAAAAATCGCCCACCGCGTGAGGCTGAAAATCAAGTTTGAATCGCATATTTAATAGTTTGTCTATTTTTACTGCTTCATTTTAATTTTTTCAAAGAGTTCCGTTGAGAGTTTTTGAGCTTCAGCCTTTTGTTCTGGACTCAGCCATTTATTCACCGTGTCCCTTACCTTATCCGATTCTGGATCACCTCCTGCAGCGGCCAAGTTAAGCCAAGCATAAGCCCGAACGTCATCCTTGGGGACGCCTTTGCCAAGAGCATACATACCTCCAAGTGCACCCTGCGCACGGGAGTTTCCTTGGTTGGCAGCTTTTTGAAGCCACTCAGCGGCTTTTGCTTCATCTTTGAGAACCCCTCTTCCGTTTGCATACATGATACCGAGATTACCCTGACTCCAAGCATCTCCTTGAACAGAGCCTTTTTGATACCATTCGACGGCCTTGGCTTCGTCTTTTGGAACGCCGATAGCACCACTTTCATACATGGCTCCGAGTGCACACTGAGCTCTGGCCTCACCTTGATTGGCGGCTTTTTGAAACCACTCAAAGGCTTTGGTGTCGTCCTTGGGAACACCTTGGCCATGGCCATACATACATCCGAGGTTAAACTGAGGTAAGGCAAATCCTTGATCGGCAGCCTTTTTCATCCACTCAAAGGCTTTGGTGTCGTCCTTGGAAACACCTTTACCGTTGGCATACATGCATGCGAGGGAGAACTGGGCTACGGCATATCCTTGATCAGAGCCTTTTTGATACCATTCGACGGCCTTTGCTTCGTCTTTGGAAACGCCTCTGCCGTCAGCATACATATTTCCGAGTGCACCCTGAGCAAGTGCATATCCTTGATTGGCGGCTTTTTGATACCACTCAAATGCTTTGCCAATGTCCATAGGCACACCTTCGCCTTTTTCATACCTCGCACCCAAATCAAATTGAGCTTTGGCGTCTCCTTGATTGGCTTTTATTTCCATCTGATCCTTTTCCGTGGTGGGTTGCGTTTCCATGGCTGGTTGCTTGGAACATGCGAATAGCATCGAAAAACACAGTAAAATAAAATGCTTCCTCATAAGCACGATTCTGAATTCTGGCGTGAGTTTTAACAACAATATTTCCGCAATACCGTCTAGTTTTGCTCCAATCGATTTAGGACGAGGCAGCACCTCACTCTCTTTCGATGCTGTGAAAACGAAAAATGGTGACGAGAGGCACGATCCCCTACTCCACGCCCTGAATCAAGCACTCTTGGAGCAGCCCGTAAACGTGGATTTGCGTGAGAGCGGTGTGGCGCTCGTTTTGCGAGGGGAAGGGCGCCGGGCGGTTCATTTCTTCCTCGGTGACTTCAAACCGCTCGGCAAGCACGAGGCGTGCTTGGTTGAGGGCGTTGAGCCAGGCATCGACGTGCTCCAGTGGGATGGTGACGGCATCCTCGCCTGCCGCCATGGGCGTCAGGTCGGCTTCGACGGTGGTGGAGGCGTTCTCGAACGCTTCGCGCAGCACCGGTTTTACCCATTGCTCCCAATCCTCGACGACGGCGGCGCCTTTTTCCGCCACCGGATCGGGAAACAGACGGCGCTGGGCGGCTGCGTTGCCGTCCGGGTCGGCGGCGGAGGGGATCGCCAGGAACAACTCCGCCAACGGCGGCTCCACGTCGCTAAAAAGAAACCCGCCGTTTTCGTCGCGCTCGATATTCACGGTTTTTTCCTCGTTCTCATGCCGACCGCTCCAGGGTGGCTAGGAGCAGGTAGCCGTGAAGCTGCTGGACGTAGAGTTCCGCTCGTTCGCGCCCGCCTGACCAGACCACGGAGCGCCCCTTTTGGTGGACTTCCATCATGTGCTGCTCGGACTTCTCCTTGGAAAATTCGAAGACACGCCGGAAAACGAGCGCGACGTAGCTCATTAGGTTCACGGGGTCGTTGTGAACCACGACGTTCCACGGCAGGTCGAGCGCGGTCTTTTCCTTCGTCTCGGTTTGGGTTTCGTTCATTGCACCTTCTTTAGACAATCGGCAAGGATGCGCTCCTGGATGCGGTGCATGCGCGCGGCAGCGGCCGGTTTTTTGTCCTCGTAGCCGTTCAAATGCAGCAGGCCGTGCACGAGATAGCGCGCCAGTTCCTCGTCCAGCGGGCGTCCGTATTGCGCCGCGTTCTCCTGCGCGGTTTCCGTGCTGATGACGATTTCTCCGTGGTCGAACGTAATCACGTCGGTGGCTCCGGGGATATTCATGAAATCGAGATGCACGCGGGCGATGGCCGCGTCGGAGACGAACGTGACCTCCACCTCCGGCAAGCCGGGCAGCGGAGCGCCGTCGTGGGCGGGATGCCGCAAACATTCGGCGAGCGCCAGCGGGGCGATCCGCCGCAGCCAGGGGAGCGGGATGGGGAGTTTGCGCTGGCGGTTATAGAGAGCGATTCCCATGAATGCCGGGAAATTCGCAGATTTCGGGGGAAGAGTCGAGCTTCGTTGGGAAGATCGAAAATGGAGTCTGATCACGAGAAACAACTCACCACGAAGAACGTGAAGAGCACGAAGGAGGGAACAAGTGGAATAAGGTTATGGTTTGTCTCGTTCCCAAACTCCATTTGGGAACGCCATTGTCCTGGCAACTCCATTGCCGGGATGGAGCTTGGAAGCGAGGCGCAACGTCGTTCCCCACCGCCGCAATAGAGTTGCGCCAGCAAGTGCGTTCCCAAATGGAGTTTGGGAACGAGACATATACTGAATTTCAGATTCGTTTTTTCGCTTTCTCGCGCGGCGCAGATGGTTAAGCTTGTCGGCATGATTTCCCGATCCGCTTCCATTGCCGCCTTTGCCGAGGCCAAACGCTTCATTCCCGGCGGGGTCAACTCGCCCGTCCGCGCCTTTCGGGGTGTGGGGGGGGAACCGTTCTTCGTCAACCGAGCCGCCGGAGCGCACATCTGGGACATTGATGGCAATGAACTCATTGATTACGTCGGGACGTGGGGACCGGCTATTCTCGGTCACGCGCCGGAGGTCGTGCTTTCCGCGATCCGCGAAACGGCGGCGCGCGGGGTGAGCTTTGGCATTCCAAACCCCTTGGAGGTGGAAATGGCGCGGCTCATTTGCGAATGGGTGCCCAGCATTCAGAAAGTCCGCATGGTCAATTCCGGGACGGAGGCCACCATGTCGGCGGTGCGCTTGGCGCGGGGATTCACCGGGCGCGATAAGTTGGTTAAATTCGAGGGTTGCTACCACGGCCATGTTGATTCCCTGCTGGTGCGGGCCGGGAGCGGCGCGCTGACCCACGGCGAACCGGACAGCGCCGGGGTGCCCCGCGCTTTCGCCGACCTGACGCTCACGCTCCCCTTCAACGATGTGGAGGCGCTACGCGACGTCTTCCAGCGCGAGGGCGCAGAAATCGCCGCCGTAATTTTGGAGCCGATCCCCGCCAACGCTGGGTTGTATTTCCCGCAGCCGGGTTTCCTGGAAGAACTGCGGTGGCTTTGCACTGAGCACGGCGCAGTGCTGATTTTCGACGAGGTGATGACAGGATTCCGGGTTGCGCGCGGTGGCGCGCAGGAACTCTACGGCGTGACACCCGATTTGACGACGCTCGGCAAGGTGATCGGCGGTGGCCTGCCGGTGGGAGCCTTCGGTGGACGCGCGGAGATCATGGACCGGCTTTCGCCCGATGGCCCGGTGTATCAAGCCGGGACGCTCTCGGGAAATCCGCTCGCCATGGCGGCGGGGCTCGCGCAACTGCACGAACTGGAGCGCCGAAACGGGTGGGCGCGACTGGAACAACTCGGCGCGATTCTCGAAGATGCTGTCCGCGCAACGCTCAAGCGCTTGGGCCGCGATATGGCGTTCCATCGCGTCGGCTCCATGTTCTGCCTCTTTTTCACCGGCGGTGCGGTGAACAATCTCAACGACGCCCAGCGGAGCGACCGCGCGGCGTTCGCCCGCTATTTCCACGGCTGCCTGGACCGGGGCGTTTACTTTGCGCCGTCCCAATTTGAAACCGGGTTCCTCTCCCTCGCTCATACGGAAGAGGATTTGGAGAAGACCGCGCGCATCGCAGCGGAAGTCCTGGCTCAATAATGGTCGTTTTTAGCTGGAGCGAACATTTCCCATACAAAAATCCGAAACGGCTTGCGTTCCTTGGATTTTTTGACACTTTAGTCCCTCGCTTTTGGGGCTGGGTAGCTCAGTTGGTAGAGCAGAGGACTGAAAATCCTCGTGTCCCCGGTTCGATTCCGGGCCCAGCCACCACTCCCTCTCGCTGAGGGATCTCAGCGGATATCTTACGGCTTCACTTTCAACCCCGTCGCCTTCGCCAACACTGCTTGCTGTGCGTCCATGGTCAGAAACTGCTTCACGCCAAGATGCAATGCGGTGGCGACATGGAGGGTATCGAGGGAGCGGTTGCCCATTGCCGCCGTGTGCTGCGCCGACAGTTGCTCGGCAAGGCTTTGAACCTCTGACCAATCGGCGGGCGCGATAATCAATGCGCCGCCTTCAAGATTTGCCTGCAAGGTTTCCAATACCCGCGCGGCTTCCCTCTGGGAATACCCTTGTGTGCGGTCTTTGGAGAACCGGAATGCTTGCAAGCGCACGGATTGCCGGAACTCGAAAAGCACCAGAGAGGAAACGGCGATGGGTTCTCTCAATCCTTCTGCCAGCTTGTAGGCCACTGGCGAGTTGTCTTGCACCCGGTAGAGTGCGCACAAGAAGGAAGTATCGACAAAGGGGCTCATCCTTCTTCTCCCTCATGCGCAAATTCTTCCATCGCCTTGACCTCCGCTGCGCTAAAGACGCGCCCGCGCCATATCTCCCGCGCTTGCGCCGCCCAATCCACCTTCACTTGCTTTGCTTTCGCTTTCACGGAAGGAACGAGTCGGGCGAAAGCTCGCCCGCGCTTTACAATCTCGACGGCTTCCCCGTTTTCAATCCACGCAGAAACACGCCGGAAATGGTTGCGAAGGTCTGCGACAGTTGCCGTTTTCATGATAGAAAAATCTATCACAAATAAACAAATGGAGTCAAGCGACATTCGCCCAAGTGAAGAAACCCGAAAGTTGCATGAGGAACGCGGGGTTCTCACTTCCTTGCCCTCCAATACCGGGCGGCTTCGCCGGGGTGAACTTGACCCGGTTCGATTCCGGGCCCAGCCACCATTTCTTAATCTTTCTCTCTGAAAGATTTACACGTTGGAAGATTTTGGGTATTCGCCTTTGATCCAACAAAAATGAATCCCATCCAACAACCCTACCCGGAATCCACGCTGCTTTTGGCGAACGATGTATTGAAGGTCGAGATCGCCGCGCCGCAACATTATGCGGGAACTCGTTTTGGCAAGGGGGGCTTTGTCACTCAGGTAACTTGTCGTTCAGGTGGAGACACGCACACTTTTTGCACGAACGAATTGGAGGGCGATGGCGTCGAGGCTCCCTTCCAGGGCGGAAGCGGGCTCTGCCATGAGTTCGGCATCATGACGCCGGTGGGATACGACGACGCGCAGGTCGGCGAATGGTTTCCGAAGTTTGACACCGGGCTTTTGCGGCGCGATACCCCGGCGGATTACGATTTTTTTGCCGACTTTGAAATCCAGCCGTTTCCGCTGTCGGTGGAGCGGGGCGAGCAGGAACTCCTATTTATTTCCGCGCCCCTGAATTCCCGGGGCTATGCAGCCCGGCTCGAACAGAAGCTCCGACTGGTTCAGAACCGGCTCCATATCGCGTCGCGCTTGGAAAATTGCGGCTCCAAGCCCATTCATACTGACGAGTATCGGCACAATTTCCTGGCCTTCGATGGGCGGGGGCCTGCATCCGGCGTTCGCCTGCGGGTTCCGTTTGAAGTGGATGCCGAGGTGCTTAAGGTCATGGCGTCGGTTCGCCATAATGACGGCTGCTCGGAGATTTGCTGGCATCAACCGCCCGCGCCGGTGTTTTTCAATAAGTTTTTTCCCGCGAATCCCTCCACTTGGTGGGAGATGGAATGGCCGGAGGCGCGCATCGGCATCCGCGAGGAAGTCAGTCGGCCCATGTCTGCGTTCCATCTTTATGCGACCCCTAAAACCGTCAGCCCTGAGGCTTTTGTGAAAATTTCGGCACAGCCGGGAGAAGTTCTCGACTGGGAACGCATTTACACCTTTTATCCCACCAAATCCTAATCCTGAAATTGCCCACTTCCTTTTGATTTATGAGCGACATCCCCTCCCCCCTGCAAGTCACCGCCAGCGCGGAAACCGGCCAGATTGCCTCCGTTAAGCTTTACGGCCAGGAACTCCTGGATGTGGCGCGGCCCTGCGAATCCGAGCTTTGGGTGAATGGCGCGCCCTTGAAATTGCGCCCGCATGTGGATCCGAATCAGCCGGGCGTCGCGCCCCACCTCAAAGGCGAACGCTACACGGATCATTTTTCGGGATGGGGCCTCGTGCTCTCCCGCGTCATGGGTGAACGCAAGGGACTCAAGCACCCGTGCTTTGGAATCCAATCCCTCGTGCGGCGCGAGCTGTGCGACTTCACGGTTCCCTGCCCAGGACCCGGAGGCCCAGTCGTGGAAGCTCCTTTGTTTCTGGATACGTTGACCCTTCTGGGCTGGAACTGGAACTTCTGGGGGGAAGACACGCGGATGGTTTTCCCTTCCTCCCATTCCAGCGGCCCCGAAGATGAATGGGGTCACAGCGGTTATGAAAATGACGCGCCCGAGGAAGCCAAGAAATGGCTCAAAAACGTGTGGCGGCGCATCTATCCCGGCTGCATGGTGATCCACGGCGGCTTGTTTTACAATGCGAAGACCGGGCACTGGCTGGCGATCACCTGCCGCCGTCCGAATGTCGGCTACATTCTGAACATCGAAAACGCGGGGCGCGGCGTTGGCTACGACTTCACCTTCCACTCGGAGTTCCAGCTCGGGGAAAGCGTTCGCATGCCGGAAATCAAGCTCTACTACGGAGCTGATGAAGCTTCGATGAACAGTTGGCTGGGCGATTACGTGACGCATTATCTGGAAGAAGCCCCCGATTGGGTTCACAAGACACTCTGGAGCGTCGGCCTCGCCTGGGACAACCTCCCAACTTGGTCAGAACAAGGCGACGCATGGGTGGCCGGCATTGCAAGCCGCACCTATTCCGGCATCAAATATTGCCTCGTCACTGACCGCCCCGTCAGTAGCGGGACAACCCCTTACAGTTACACTCCCGATGCCCTCCATGGCACCATCGAGGAGTTCAAACAAATGGGGCTCCAGCTCAAGGAAAAAGGAATCCCGTGGCTCGTCTGGATGTCCCATAGCGGCCTCTGCACCGGCCGCGAGGAGATCGATGAAGATTGGTTCACCCGAGGCATCGACGGCCGGATTTGCGCGGCATGGGGAAATATCGATAGCCCCGGCCTGGCACATATCAATCCCGGCCACCCAGGCTATATTGAATACACGAAAAAATGGATGCGCTTTTACATCCAGGAGTGCGGCGCAAAGGGGATCTTTTTCGATTGCCTGAGCTGGGCCTTCCCTCCCGACTACACTCCCCGGCCGTGGATGCGCCGTCCCGGAGACACCAATCTCCAGGCGCTCCGCTTCATGGATGAAATCTCGGCCTATTTGAAAGAGCTCGACCCGGAAGCCATCCTTCTGGGTGAAGGCTCGTCCAACGATTTCCCCGTGCACGTCTTCTCCGTCAACACGAATCCCAAGCGGGCGCTGGACGGCCTCGGGCCTCGCGATTGGCTCCTGCATCTCAACCGCTTTGCGCCAAAGAAACTGGTCATTGACCAAGGCCCGCACTTCGCCCCGGCCTCCGGCATGACCATGACCCTGCCATACGGCCCCGGCGCAGACGCAAAAAACCGCGCCCTCGCCCAGTTGCTAAAGGAAAAAGGCGGACGCGGCGTCTGGACCCCGCTGCCGGGCGATCTCTCGCTGCTGGAGTCCGACAAACTGCTGGTCGTTCCGCTGCTGGAGAAGAGCAAGACCTATCCCGCGATTGCGCTGTCAAGCCCGTGGGATGGCGTCAAGGCGTTGACGGAAGTCACCGACGGCAGCCGCATTGCCGTGCAAAACGGACGCTTCGTGGATGTCCCGCCCGGAATTTATAAGATGGAATAGTATCGGCTGACATTGCTATATCTCGTGCCCAAGCTCCAGCTTTGAAGAGGTGGAATGCCGCCTGCTTGTGCTTGCCGTAATTCAAGGCTCCTTTTCGAGCCACGTTTTCGAGGCCGTAGCCTCGAAGACAGAGGCGTTATCAAGCTGGAGCTTGGTAACGAGGGAAAATTAGTTTTTTGTCGCTGTTGCGCGCGCATTGAGCAATTAGACGATAGGCTCTCCGACTCCGTGAATCCGGTTGTGATGGTCCTCGCAAATAAGCCAAGTGCAGTCGAGCGAAATAACATAGTATTCAAAGGCAAAGCACTCTGCGACAATCAATGCAACGACACGCGGCGTAGAAAAATAGACCGGATAAAATGGAGTATCAATGTCCTCGGCGATGAAGAAACACGGTGAATCAGGGTTAGGGACGAGTTGGGGCAAGATGTTGAAACTGAAAACACCATCGTCAGGGTCGTAGTAGGAGTGCGGCTTACGAAAGTGCTCCCACCACCAACGAGGCTCAAAGGAAGCGTTAACAAACTTGGCGAGGCACGCGCGATATACCTGCTCTGCTTCTATATCTGGAAGTTGCCGGAATTGTTCAGGAATAAGTTCGAGCGAAACAACTGCATCCTGAATCTCGGTCTGAACATCGGTCATTTTCATTGGATTTCTTTTTTAACATTGCAGTCAAATTTTTCCAAAGAACTGCTAGAAATAGTGAGGCAGCTTTTCACAAGATTATTACGCCGAATCCATTTGAAATAAACACCTGCGTAGTAGGAATGGGATGCGGGTTAGGAGACATTTCGCGACTTTACAATCCATGTTTAAGTCAGTGATTTGCCTCAAAAGCCGCTCGGCGATCCAATGCATGTCATGTTAGTGTTCTGCCTAATCAATGCCACCGCGTAGGTGCCACGCCGACTTTTCGCTTGAAGATGCGGGAGAAGTAGAGCGGGTCGGTGAAGCCGACGCGGGCTGCGACTTCGGCGACGGGCAGATCGACCAGCAGGCGCTTGGCTTGGTTGAGCCGCAGGTTGAGCAGGTATTGGTGGGGAGCGAGCCCGGTCGCTTCCTGGAAGAGCCTGCGGAAATGGCGGTAGCCGACGCCCATCTTTTTTGCCAACGCCTCGAAATCAATTTCCTTGGTCCAGTTTTTCCCGATGTAGGCGAGGGCTGACTCCACCATCGGCGTGGCTTGCTGGGCATGCTGGTAGCGGTTCTGATGGTATTTCAGCACGAGCGCAAATATTTCCATGGCGACTCCGGCTTGGATTTGGTTGGCAAAGGGCGGGCAGGCGCGCGCGATTTCGACCAAGCGCTCGAACGCCTCGACGACTTCGTTGTGAACGCCCACGTGGAGCACGGGCGCGTCCACGGAGAGGATGTCGTGCATGCACCACTGGTTGGCCAGATCGCCGTTGAGGAGCACCCAGCGCTCGGTCCAGCCGGTTTCCGGCGCGGCGTGGTAATCGTGCCAGATGCCGGGGAAAAGCACGAGGACATCGCCCGCGTTGACCCGCCGCCAGTTGGAATCGTGCCCTTTGAAAACGCCGTGGCCGTCGGTGAGGTAGATGAGCGCGTAGTCGCGCAGCACGCGCCCCTTTCCCCCCTCCCCTGGTCCCAAGGGGCGCGGCGAGCGATTGCGGGATCGGGGCGGTTCGACGTGCCTCCCCGTACCCGTGACATACAACCCCCAAGTCCGCTCCCGCATGGCGGGGATGTAATCGAACTGTTCGTGGATGGCCATTTCGTCCATATTTTTGGCCATGTTGTGCATTCATTAGATAGAGAGTCAATGGTAAAAAAGGCCAGGATTGACATTCTACTCTCTTACAACCCCATCCCGAACCCATCTATCATGAGCGAACTACAAGACCTGACTACAGCCGTCGAAAAAGGAAACCGCAAAGAAGCCATCCGGCTCACGCAAGCGCTGCTGGACGCAGGCATGCCGCCCATGGAAGTCGTGGAAACCGCGCTCGTCCCCGCGATGTCGAATGTCGGCGAGAAGTTCAAGTTGAACCAGGTGTTCGTCCCCGAAATGCTCATCGCCGCCCGCGCGATGAAAGAAGCAATGGCCATCATCCAGCCGTTGCTGACGGCAGCCGGGATCAAGCCGAAATACACCGCTGTCATCGGCACGGTGCAGGGTGATTTGCATGACATCGGCAAGAACCTCGTGGCGATGATGCTCAAGGGAGCCAATTTCAACGTGATCGACGTGGGCACCAATGTGTCGCCCGAGAAATTCATCAGCGCCGCCAAGGAGCATAACGCGCAGCTCGTCGGCCTTTCCGCGTTGCTCACGACGACCATGCCCGCCATGAAGACCATCGTGGACGCGTTCCGCGCCGCCGGGATGAACGGAATCAAAATCATGATCGGCGGAGCGCCGATCACCCAGCAGTTCGCCGCCGAAATCGGCGCGGACGGCTACAGCCCTGACGCTGCCAGCGCGGTGGACCTCGCCCACAAGCTCGTCGCAGCCTAGGCGGCGGGTTCCCTCCCCTTCGGCAAACAGAAACAAAGTGACTGGAATCAACTCCAGTTGCTCACGCTATTGCTATGTCCAATGCGAGAGCAAACTTTCTCGCGTTTTCGATCTGAAATCCATCCACTAAACCCTCCCGATCATGACCCCTCGCGAACGCATTCTTGCCATCCTTCATCGCAAACCGGTAGATCGCATCCCGGTGGATATTTGGCACACCCCGGAAGTGTTGGATGCGCTTCGGAAGCACACCGGTCTCCAAGATCCTTTGGAAGTTTACCGGCAGCTTGGCTTGGATAAAATCGTAGGGGCCGGACCTGCTTACGAGCCACGGCCTATTGATCCCAAAAAGGGGTGCGCGCGTTCCATGTGGGATGCATGGGGAGTTCGCACTCGCACCGTGCAGGCTGGCACTGCGACTTACGAGGAGGTGGTGGACTCTCCGTTTGCAAATTATACGGAAGTAGCTCAGTTGGAAGATTATCCCTACTGGCCTGATCCGGAGAAATTCGATTACGCAGCAGGCAAGAAAAATGCGGAACGCGCACGTGAATTTGGCTTTGCAACGATGGGCCCCTGGATTTCGCACTTCGAGATTTACTGCGGCATGCGCGGGCTGGAAAACGCGATGATGGATGTGCTCGCCGAACCAGAATTTCTCGAAGCCGCCTTGAATAAAATAGGGCAGATACAGACTGCCATGTTAGATCGGTTCCTGACGGAGATGGGCGATCTGATCGACATCGTTTTTATCAGTGACGATATGGGCAGTCAGGAGAGTATGCTTATCTCGCTCGATGCCTGGGACCGATTCTTTCATGAGCGCGTGGCGAACTGGTGCAAGCTCATCCACAAGCATGGCAAGAAGGCGATGTTTCACAGCGACGGCGCGGTGCGTGAACTCATTCCGCGCCTCATTGATTGTGGCGTAGATATATTGAACCCGATCCAGCACATCTGCCCCGGAATGGACATGAAGGGACTCAAACAAGACTTCGGCGACCGCCTCATTTTTTATGGAGGCGTGGAAAATCAATCAATCCTCCCCTACGGCAGCCGCGCAGAGGTGGAAAAGGAGGTGCTGACTTGTTTGCAGGAACTCGGTGAAGGCGGCGGATTTATCTGCTGCTCCTGCCACAACATACAGGCTGGCACGCCACTCGAAAACGTCCTGGCGCTCATCGAGACGGTGCATGAACACGGAGCCTCGGTATTGCGCCACTGAAAATCATCCGGCTCAAATGACATCAACCGTTAATACAGCGCATGAACGATAGAATCATCACCCCGTGTCGCCCCAAATGGGCGGGAACCATGAGTGATCGGGAACGTTTTAACCGGCAGATGCACTATCAACCGGTGGACCGCTGCTTTAACATGGAGTTCGGTTACTGGGAGGAGAACTACACGCTCTGGCCCATATTCGTGGAAAACGGGATCACGAACGAAGCGCAGGCCAACGCGTTTTTCAACTTCGACCGGATCGAGGAGGTTCATGGTGTTGTAGGACTTCATCCGAGTTTTTTAAACATTGTGGTGGAGGAGCGCGAGACAACGAAAATCATCATGAACCCGGATGGCGTGCTGGCGGAGATTCCAAAGGATGGCCATGACACGATCCCCCATTATATTAAACCCAGCATCGTAACGCCGGACGATTGGCAGCGGGTGAAAGAGAAAAGATTCCGGCGGGACGATCCCGCTCGCAGAGTGGATATTGCTGCTCTGAAAAAACAGCATCCCACCGACCGCAATTATCCGCTGGGCGTCCGGACCGGTTCGATGATTGGCAAGATCCGCGACATGCTCACTTTTGAGGGTCTGGCTTATACTCTCTATGACTACCCCGAGATGCTTGAGGACATGGTGGAAACCTCCTGCGTGCTGGTGGAGGATTTTTTGGACCAGGTGCTGCCTCATATTGATTTCGACTATGCAGCAGGCTGGGAGGACATTTGCTACAAAAGCGGGCCGATTGTTTCCGTCGATTTTTTCCGGGACGTAGTGACGCCTCGTTACAAACGCATCGGCCAGAAGTTGAAAGCTGCGGGGATCGACCTCTGGTATACCGATTGCGACGGAGATGTGCGTCCGATTCTTCCCATGATGATGGAAGGTGGATTGAACTGTCTCTTTCCCTTTGAAGTGAACGGCTGCGCTCATCCTGCGGAGTTATTGGAAACCTACGGCAAGGAGCTGCGGATCATGGGCGGGGTGAACAAGATCGAACTGGGCCATGGGCGCGATGCAATCAAGGCTTATTTGGAGACACTCATTCCGCTGGTTGAACGCGGCGGCTATATTCCATTTTGCGATCACCGTTGCCCGCCCAATGTGGACCCGAATGACTACCTGTATTACCTCGACCTCAAGGAAGCGATGTTTGGAATAAAAAAATAACAATGAACAGACCCTACTATCTCGACTTGGCCGCGTCCGGCCTGCGCATGCCCATTGGCACGCATCTGGTTTTGCACGAACACGCGGATCACGAAGCCATCATGCTCGACGGCCCGAGACTATGCGCTGTGGTGGAGGAGGCAGCCCGGCGATTCGGCGCGCCGATGGCGATCCCGGTGATGGATCTCAAGCTCGAAAAAGAGGCTCTGCTCCTGGCGCGTGGGGTTGAGCCAGAGGAGATCGATTCCTATCACTTCACCGAAGCGCCCGCCGCAGATTGGACGTTCTCTTCCACGCCCCGAATGAACGCAACGTGCGAATCGATCCGACGCGTCGCCCGGAATGGCGAATTTCTGCCGGTCGGCATGGGCATCGGGCCGTTTTCACTGATGACCAAGCTGATCTCCGATCCGATCACGCCGGTTTTCCTCGCGGGAACAGGAACGACTGCGAACGAAGACCAGGAAGTGCAACTTGTCGAATCTGCGCTGGAAGTGGCTATGAGCGTCATCCTGCCCTATCTGCAAACGCAGATCGCCGCCGGAGCGAAAGCGATCATCCTGTGCGAGCCCGCGGCAAACAAAGTCTATTTTTCGCCCAATCAATTGGCGGAGAGTTACGAAATTTTCGAGCGTTATGTGATGCAACCCAACCGTCGCATCAAAGCGCTGCTGGAATCCAACAGCGTGGACCTCATTTTTCACGACTGTGGCGAATTGGAGGACGAGATGGTGCGCCGCTTCTCCACGCTCGACCCCGCCATCATGAGCCTCGGCAGTTCGCGGATGCTTTGGGAGGATGCTGCTCTGGTGCCGGAAACAACCGTGCTCTATGGCAATCTTCCCACCAAAAAGTTCTACTCGGATTCGCTCGTCAGCGTGGAGGATGTGCGGCAGCTTTCTGCCGAACTGACCCGGCGGATGTGCGCGACAGGCCATCCCTTCATCCTCGGCAGCGAGTGCGACGTACTCAGCGTGCCGGGCGCGGAAGAGACGATCAAGGCCAAGGTGGAAGCGTTCCTGGCGAAATGACCCTAGTTGCCTGTGAGCCATCCTCAAAATAGTCAGCGAGCGGACTGCGCGTGGAAACCCAACTGGGAGGAAACCAAACGACATTTCGTGGATTGGTGGAATCACGAGGGATTGGTGCTTGGAATGTGGGGCGCTCCGCTGGCAGATCACCCGCGCTCCGGTGTGCCAAAACCCGCTCCCCTGCCGACAATTGCGGAGACCTTTTCCAACACGGATTGGCGCGCACAAAACATCCACTTTGAACTCTCTCGCAGAGCGTTTCTCTGCGATATGCTGCCGTTGGCTGGAACAGAGATGGGACCGGGATCGCTCGCATTGTTTCTCGGCAGCGAACCGGAATTTGCGCCCGACACCGTTTGGTTTTCGCCCGCGATTCACGAGATTGATGAACCCGAAAAGTTGCCGCCTTTCCGGTTCGATCCAGAGAATCGCTGGTGGAAGATTACCGAGGCATTGGTGCGCAAATGTCGGGCACTTGCAGGAAACGACTATCTCGTGGGATTCCCTGATCTCATCGAAAACATGGACATTCTCGCCTCGCTGCGCGAACCGCAGACGCTGCTCGTGGATATGCTCGAAAGACCGGAGTGGGTCTGCGAAAAAGTCCGAGAGATCAACCAAGTATGGTTTGAAGCATTTGATCGCATTTACGATATTGCGAAATCGGAGGACGGCAGTTCGGCAACTTCGGCATTTTTCCTTTGGGGTCCGGGAAAAACTTCCATACTCCAGTGTGATATGTCTGCCATGTTTTCCCCCGCAATGTTTGCCGAGATGGTTGTGCCCTCACTCACGGAACAAGCGGAATGGCTGGACCACTCCATGTATCACCTTGATGGAACGCAGGCGCTTTGCCACCTTGATCACCTGCTCGGCATTGAGGCGCTCGATGCCATCGAGTGGACTCCGCAGGCAGGCATTGAACCTGGAGGCTCACCGCGTTGGTATGACCTTTACCGACGCATCCTCGATGCCGGAAAATCTTTGCAAGCGGTTCAAGTCAAACCGGAGGAAGTCGTTCCGCTGCTCGATGCGATCGGCGGCAAGGGCGTTTACATCATGACAAAGTTTCAGAACGAGAGAGAGGCCGAAGAACTGCTGGCAAAAGTCGAGCAATACCGATAACTCCTGATTTCCCAAGTTTACCACATCTCCAAATATGACAGCACGCGTCTCTTCGACATCAACACACGTTTCGCAAAAAGACCGGGAGATACTCCGCTCGCTTGCGGGGCGGGTCCGGGAAATTGCGGAACTTCCGGAGCAGGCGGAGCGCAAGCGTCGCCTTACCAATCATAACGACCTCCAGCCCGAACGCCCGATCATCCTCTGTTCCCCTGAAGGCGCTTGGGATGAAATCCTGCCACGCTCTTCGATGCAGTGCGAAAGTGAGTCGTTGCGCGATTGGGAGCGCAAGCTCCGAATGAGCGTTTATTGGTGGGAGCATTTCCACGACGATAACACGATTGAGCCATTTTTCAATCTCAGCTGGCGCGTTAAGATGGGCAATTATGGGGTCGAAATCCCCTACGAACACGGCACGGGACGCGGCAGTTACCATTGGGCCGCGCCGTTTGAAGACATTGAAACCGGGTTTACGAAACTGAAGCCGCCTGTGCATAGCGTAGATCGCGAGGGGACCCAGGCCGACGTCGCCTTGGCTGACAGTCTGTTCGGCGATTTGCTTCCGATCCGCATCCGAGGCAAAAACTTCTGGACCTCGGGGCTGACTTGGGAAGCCATCAAACTCATCGGCTTGGAAACGCTCATGCTCGCGCCCTATGACCAGCCCGAAGGGTTGCACCGGCTCATGGGGTGGCTGCGCGACCAGCATCTCGCGTTTCTTGAGTGGCTCGAAACCGAGGGGCTGCTTTCACACTGTAACGAGGATGACGGCGTTGGCTCAGGAGGCATGGCATATACCCGGCAACTCCCGCAACCGGACTCAAAACCCGGAATGCCAGTGCGTCTGCGTGACATTTGGGGATTCGCCGAATCGCAGGAAACCGTTGGGGTATCGCCGGAGATGTTCGAGGAATTCATTCTACCGTATCAAATTCCGAACCTCGAAAAGTTCGGCCTCAACTGCTACGGCTGCTGTGAACCGGTTCACGACCGAATCGACCACATTTTAAAAATTCCGCGCTTGCGCCGCGTCTCCGTTTCACCTTGGTGCGACCAGAAGATCATGGCAGAAAAGCTGGGTCGTAATTGCGTGTTCAGCCGCAAGCCGAATCCAACACAGATTTGCCTCACGTTCAACGAGGCAGCCATTCGGGAAGACCTGGCAACGACGCTCGATCTCGCAGGCGAAGGTTCGTTGGAAATCATCATGAAGGACACCCACACGATCCAGAATGAACCCTGGCGGATCACGCGTTGGATCGAAATTGCCCATGAGGAAGTGAACAAATATCTCAATCGGCGTGAACGCCTCAAAGTCTGATATTTCCAGCTATTTTCCATGGAATTCGGCTGGCTATTTCCATGAAAAACGCCGATCTTCCCGGCACCTCCTATGAATGATCTTCTTGCTGCACTCGCCGCGCGCCCACTCCTTGGTGATGGCGCAATGGGAACCCAACTCTTTGCCCGCGGCCTGGGCAGCGGGGACTGCGGGATGCTCTGGAATACGGAACGCGCCGAACTCGTCCGCTCGGTGCATGACGCTTACCGGCAGGCGGGATGCAACCTCATCACCACGAATACATTTGGGGGAACTGCCTACGCTCTCGCCCTTCACGGCACCGGCACCGCTGAGCGAATGGCTGAATTGAACCGCGCCGGAGCCCAGGTTGCGCGCGAAGTCGCAAACAACTCGGCTTGGGTGTTGGGTGACGTGGGACCTTTCGGTGATTTTCTGGAGCCGCTTGGAGACATGGAAGCAGACGAACTGCACTCCATGTTCCGCGCACAGATTGCAGCCCTTGCCGATGGCGGCGTGGACGCGATCCTCATCGAAACCATGAGCGATCCAGCCGAAATGGAGATCGCGCTCAGCGCCGCAAAGGAAGCTACCAGCCTGCCAGTATTGGCGACGTATGCATTTCAAAAGAGCAGCGACGGGACATTCCGCACGATGATGGGGATTACCGTAGATGAAACCGTTGAACGGGCGGTTGCCGCAGGCGCCGATATTGTTGGCGCTAATTGTGGCGTGGAGCTTTCGTTCCCGGATTACCTCGAACTCGCGCGCCAGATTGTGCGCTCGGCAGGCAAGACGCCGGTAATCTTGCAACCCAACGCAGGCTCACCACAAATCGTCGATGGAGAGACGCGGTATAATGCGACCCCGGATGAAATGGCCGCTGTCGTGAAACCGCTGCTGGATATTGGGGTGCGCATCGTCGGAGGATGCTGCGGAACCTCCCCTACCCTTCTTGCTGCCATGAGCCGCAAGATTACTTGTTAGCTTTTGCGTCCATGAATATCGCCGTAATCACTTGCGATGTGTTGACCGATGAAGTGCGGCATTTTTGCCATGCCCTGCCGCAAGTAAAAAACATCGAGGTCATCGAACAAGGGCTGCACAATACCCCGGATTTGTTGCGGGAGCGCCTCCAGGCAGCCATCACCCAAACGGAGGAAAATCCGGAGATCGACGCCATCGTTCTGGTTTACGGCCTGTGCAGCCGGGGCATCGAGGGAATTAGCGCTCAACGCTGCTTGCTTGCAGTCGCAAGAGCTCATGATTGTATTACCCTGCTACTCGGCTCCAAGGAACGCTACGCGGAATATCTCGCGCAACATCCCGGAACCTATTGGTATAGCGCCGGGTGGAACCGCTGCCACGTCCCACCGGGCAAGGAACGCGTGGAGGAACTAAAGCGGCGCTACCTCGAACAGTATGGCGAGGAAAACGCCGATTACTTGATGGAGATGGAGCAGGACTGGTTGCACGCTTATAATTGCGCCACGTTTGTTGATCTCGGCGTCGCTGCGACGGATACGGACAAGCTTTATACAAAGGAGTGCGCTCACTGGCTCAGATGGGGTTTCGACGAACAGCAGGGCGATCCGCAACTCTTGCGCGACTTGCTCGCTGGCTTATGGGATGAGGCGCGCTTCCTCGTGCTGCAACCAGGAGAAACGGTGCGATTCACGGTGGATGAGGCCATCCTCGCAGCCACGCCCTGCGAGCGCTGCCGCGCCAATCATCCGGCGGAATAGACCCGTTTGCCCATGAGCGCAACCCTGCATCTCAACACACTTCACGGCCAACAGTCCATTCAGCCAAATCCCCAAACGGATCCCACCGGGTTGGCCGATCTACTCGCGCAGCATGGCTTGGCGCTCAATACCCGTTGCTGCAAACGTGGTTTGTGCAAGGGCTGCACTGTGCATCTCGAACGCGGTCAACTGCGGGATTCCCACAACGGCCAGACCATCACCGCACCGGGCGAGTTGTTATCGTGCCTCGTAAATTGGATTCCGGAAATCGAAGTCACCCTCACTATCCCGAGCCGCTCGCTCCTCGCTCACAAACCGTCCGTTGCAGAAGATTTTCAAATCAAAGTTCCTGTCGGGGACGAACCGCTCTTCCCAGGTGAGAATGGCCTCGCCATCGACATCGGCACTACCACCGTCGTCGTTCTGCTCGCGGAACTGGCCACCGGGCGGATTCTTGCGCGCGTTAGCGATTTCAACCAGCAAATCCGCATGGGCGACGACGTGCTGGCCCGCATCGAGTTGTGCCTCTCGCAACCCGATAGGATCGCGCAACTCCAGCAAGCCATTTGCCGCGATACCCTCCTGCCGCTGGCTCGGATGGCGTGCGCAAAGGCCGGGGTCGCCATGGAACAGGTTGGCGGATTATCCGTGGCCGGAAACACGACGATGCTGCACCTCCTTTTTGGCGAAGACCCCTCGCCCATGGGCGTCGTGCCATTCACTCCGAGCTTCCTTAATCACCAGATCCGCAACGCAAACGCCATCGGCCTTTGCGGCCTCCATAATATGCCGGTTCATGCGCTTCCCGGTCTGGCTGCTTACGTTGGCGCGGATATCGCGGCGGGGGTGTTTGCCACTGGCCTTCATTACGAATCCGAACCCACGCTGTTCATCGATGTCGGCACCAACGGCGAAATCGTTCTGGTCAAAGGTGACCGCCTTTACGCCTGCGCTACTGCGGCTGGCCCGGCTTTTGAAGGCTGCAGCCTGAGTTGTGGAATGCGCGCCACCGAAGGCGCGATTGAAGGCATCACCATCTCTCGAAGTGCCAATGGGGTTATCTGCTCCACATTAAAAACCATCGGCAATACCCCGTCCACCCAGTCGCCTGGAATCTGCGGGTCTGCCTACATCGATTTCCTCGCGCAAGCCCGAAGCGCCGGGGTTCTCAGCGAGAGCGGTCGGTTTGATTTGGACATAATCGCTGCAAATCCGGCACATTTCCGCGATTCTTCAGATGGCCGCGCAATGTTGTTCTGTGGCGAAGGTATCCGGATTACCGAACCCGACATCGCCTCGCTTCTGCAAGCCAAAGCCGCCATTGCAGCGGGAATAGAAACTCTGCTTAACCGCGAAGGATTAAAACCGGTGGACGTGAGGAAAGTCTATCTCGCGGGAGGATTTGGCATGCATTTGGATGTCGCGCATGCGATTGGATGCGGCCTGCTACCCGGATTCTCCCCGGAGCAGGTGGAGGCCGTTGGCAACACCTCGCTGGGAGGCGCTTATCTTGCAATGCTTGACCGGACCGTGCTTGATGAAATGGAACGCATCCGGACGCAAGCCGAGGTCATTGAACTAAATCTCGACCCCGGCTTTGAAGACCGCTACATCGACAACCTGAGCTTGCCTTAGGCGGCTTGACTGTAGTGGGCTCGCACTAAGCGGCGATCAATAATTCCCGTGGCGATCCACCATGCGAATGATTTCCTGATAGGTCTTCCAGCTCACCTGCGGCGGAACGGAATGGTCGGAGTGATAGCAGTAGTTACGCCCGGCTTTGCCCGCTGCAAACTTTGAAACGATCTCTTCCTCGATAATCCCGAGGTCGTTGGTAATCATCTTCATCACGTCAATATTGCCGAAGAACGAGAGGCGGTCACCGTAACGCGGGCAAAGTTCGCGAATGTCCATGCTGGCTTTGGTTTCCAGCGGTTGCAGGCAGTCGAATCCCGCGTCGATGTAAAGATCCATGACACCTCTCACATCCCCGTCGGTATGATAGATGAATTTCATGCCATGGGCATGCGCCCAATCCGCGAGCCGCTTGTGCTGCGGCCAGATGAGTTCGCGATACATTGCCGGGGAGCACATCGTCGCTGATTTGAACGCCATGTCGCCATAAATCCAAAGACCGTCGGGCTGGATACCTGCCGAAAGCGTAGCCTCGAAATTCCTCAATACTACATCGGTCGTTGTGGCGGCAACATCCGCGACCCACTCGGGTTCCTCGGCCATGGCAATCAGCGTGATTTCGTCACCCATTAAACAGCGTGTTTGTTCAAAGGGTTCCACTCCGGCGAGATACGTCCACTTACCGGCTGCTTGGGCAGCTTTAAAACGCTCTTTAATGACCGCGGCATCGAAGTAGGGAGGCCACGCATGGAGTTGTAGCCAGTTTTCAAGCAGTGCAGGCTTGAATTTTGTTTCCCAAATCTCGGGCGTATCACACTCGAATCCAAGATGCTCCGGCGTGCCGGATTTGTGTTTCCAAAACCGCGCGAGCCTGCCGTGCCCGTCACGCACAATTTTCGTCTCCTCGTCCTCGGAAACAATCTGATCTGGTCCCCGAAATGGCTTGGGCCAGCACCAAGTCAAACCGGCAAAGTCTGAGCGCAACAGATCGAGAACGGCCTGTTCTCCTCCTTTGAGCCCTTCGCTTTCCCAGCGGGTGATCGTTTCGGGCCAAAAGGATTCGTGCCGGGGAATGCGATCGTGGTCGCGGTGTTCCATCATGCGGTTGACACGTTCGCGGCTGGTAAGGGGGGTGGACATAAATAGAGGGATTGGGTTTCGCTACAGTTTGCCCCGTTCGCGGTGCCTGTTTGCGAATTTAGAGAGCATTTTTCTAAAACGAAGCCCGGAAGTCCACGAAGAAAAGTGGGCTAACTTTTTTCTCTTTCGTGCTCTTCATGATTTCGTGAACAAGCGCTACACCTTTGACTCACCATCCACCACCAAACGGCGATGCATCTCTGCCGTGAGGGTTTCGATGCGCTGGCTCAATTCCTTTGTCAGTTCGGTTAGCTCCGTGTTCGCCTTCATCAACTCCAGGAGCTGCTGGGTCTGGCAGGAAGCCAGCTTTTGACGTTCTTCGCTGGCGGAAGCAAGTGCTTCGCGATGTTGGGCGTCAGCTTCGGCGTGCGCTTTATCCCGGTCAGCCTGGCGCGTCTGGGCCAGCAGAATCAGGGGCGCAGCATACGCCGCTTGGAGACTGAACGCCAGATTCAGCAAGATAAAGGGATAGAGATCGAACTTTGCCAGTCCTACGGCGTTCAGGCCGATCCAAATGGCGACGATCACCGTCTGGGCGACCAGAAACACCGGCGTTCCGAAAAACCGGGCGAACGCCTCGGCTTTGAGTGAAAACCAATCCCCGCCGAAAACGGAATCAAGATGCACATGCGGCGCATGAAAGCGGAGATGGTCAGGAAGCGTTGAAATGGGTGAGGTGGGAGATTCAGGTTTTTCCATGGTCTTCCTATGCGCTTCCCTGCCACAGCAATCAAGAGGTTAATGCGAATCCTGCTACAAAACAGTCGTCACCACGCCTGAACCGACCTATCCCAAACGGTAAACAATCCGGGCTTTGTCGAGGTCGTAGGGGGACATCTCGATCTTGACGCGATCCCCTGCGGTCAGGCGGATAAACCGCTTGCGCATCCGGCCCGAGATGTGGGCTAGGACGAGGTGTTTATTGGCCAGCTCGACGCGGAACATGGTTCCGGCAAGCACAGCAACGATTTTACCGTCGGTTTCGATCGCAGTTTCAGTAGGCATGAATCAATAGTTTAAGGGACGAAAGGGTTACGGAACGGAACAGCCATCAGGCTGCTTCGATTCGCATTCAAGTCCCCGCCACTTGGCAGAAACCATTAACACCCCGATTCCGGTTGAAGGAAATTTACCGGCTATCCTCCGTCCAAAAGCATTCGTCGTTAGTTCTTTTACAATGACGCATCCTGACGGAGATGCAAGTCTAAGTTTGGCGCTTGGCGCGCGCCTCCCTTCTCACCCCGCCAGTTTTTCCAGCAACGGGAGCAAGAGTTCCACACGATCCAGATCGCTTGCAGTAAAGGGCGCGGAGGGTTTTCGGGGTTTTACGCCGCACACCGCCTCCTCGTAGGCGTTGATCTGGATTTGGATCAGCCGCATCAAAGCGGCAGCTTGAACGCGCGAAAGCGCAAGGTGGTTCCGGCAAATAGTCAAAGCGCCAAGACCGCAACCGATTGATCGATTGCCGCCGGGATTACCTGATTCACTCATCATTTCTTCCTTGTTGGGTTTATCGAGCAAAACCGGGTCCTTCCAGTCGCTCGCAGCGCGTTTTACAACGGTTTTTGATTTCCCTTGGCCTGATGATCAGTTTTGGGGTGTTTGTAGCCGGATTTGGGGCGACTTGGGGGTTCTTCAACATTGACACCGAATTGGCTACTAGGCACTTCACCATGCGCCTTCATCCCGCGTAGCGTTTTTCGGTTAACCCCTCGCAGATTGGCTTCCTCCTGCTGCGACAGCACGATGTAGGGGTTGATTAGTTTGACGAGCAAGAGTCCGATTTACTCGTCCGTCAAATGACTGTGGACCACTTCCAGCACCCGAGGGGTGATGCGTGGACTGATGATCTTGACCAGTTCGGAAAACATATACCGGCCCAGGATACAAGGGAGCGCGGAAAGAAGCACGTGGCACGACGAGCTTGTGAAAAAAATAGAGAGAAGGCGAGCCCTCTTCTCCCACCGATCACCCAGATCTTCCCTTACTGTCCAGTTTTCTTGCGGCGCACAGGCCGTTTGCGTTGCTCGAACGCCCGGCGGGCCAGCGCATCCAAGTCAAGCCCCACAGGATTTCCGGCAGCATCGAGCGTGAACCCCATTTTTTCGGCCAGCGCATCGAGGATGAAACGCGTCATGGTCGTGTCCGTCACCTTGGTGACAATGCCGAGGGCGGTGTAAATGTCCTTGTGCATCCAGAAGGAGGTCAAGTTTTTGTTGGGGTCGCGGATGCCAGGCATGTAAGGGTTAATACACCCGGCGGCACGGAAGTTCAATCGCTGAAATTTCTCATTAGCCAGCGGCGATTTCTGCTCTAAACTACCGGCTTCGTTTCCATGCCGCAGTCTCCATCCATCCCCAAACCCCGCATCACCCAGGCGTTTGTCCTCGGGGCGGGGCTTGGCACGCGCTTGAAGGGGTTGACCCAGGCGCGACCCAAACCACTAATCCCCGTAGCGGGAAAGCCGCTCATCGCCCATGCGTTCGATCATCTGCTCGGCGTGGGGGTAAAGCGGATCGTCGTCAACACGCACCATTGTGCGGAGGTTTACGAATGCTACTTTCCCGGCTCTTACCGCGAGGCTGCGCTCACGTTCCGGCACGAACCGGTGCTGTTGGAAACGGGCGGCGGGATCAAGAATGTGGAGGACTTGCTCGGAGGCGCGCCGCTTCTCGTCTATAACGGCGATATTCTAGCAACGCTTCCGTTGGAACTGGCGCTGCAGCACCACTTTGCTTCGGGCAGCGAAGTGACGCTGATCCTGCGCAGCCACGGCGGGCCGCTCCAGGTCGCGTTCGATCCCGGAACAGAGCGGGTGCTCGACATCGGACACCGGCTGGGACGCGCAACGGGGACGCATCTTTTCACCGGGATTTATGTGGTGAACCCGGCATTTTTCCGACGGCTGAAGTTGGAGAAAATCTCGGTGATCCCGACGTTCCTTGAAATGATCGCGCAAGAGGCGGCCTTGGGAGCCGTGGTGATCGACGAGGGCGACTGGCGGGACTTGGGGACGCGCGAGCAATACCTCGACGTTCACCGCGCTCTGCGCGCCGCCGATCCCCTCGCCTGCTGGGTCCATCCCACCGCGCAGGTTGATCCCACCGCGCGGCTTACCGGGGCGACATTCGTCGACGCGGGAGCAAAAATCGGCGCACACGCGCATTTGCACGATTGTATCCTGTGGGAAGGCACGGTCATTGCTAAACAAAGCACCCTCACCCGCTGCATCGTCACCGAAAACCAGACTGCCTGCGGCTGCCACACCGACGTTGATTTTTAAAAATTTCTCCCATGATCTCCGATTCCCTTCTCGACCAGACCGCCGCCCGTTTTCCGCATTTCTTCCGCGACCGCATCCGCATCGAGCCGCTGGAAAAGGGGGGCTCAGATCGTAAATATTACCGCATTGCCGTGTGCGGCGAGGGGTCACTGATCCTCGTCAAATACGGGAGCCAGCGCGAGGAGAATCGTCATTATTGCGACATCGCCGCGTTCATGGTCTCGCTCGGCGTGCGCGTCCCGAAGATTTTTCACCACGACACGGAGGAAGGGCTGATCTGGATGGAGGACCTGGGCGCGGACGATCTGTGGCAGTTCCGCAACGAGCCGTGGAATGTGCGCGAACCGCTTTACTGCAGCGCTCTGGAACAGGTGGTGAGGTTGCACACGCGCGGCCATCGGGCGACGAGCGCCACCATACCCCGGTTTCAACTCGCTTTCGATGCCGATCTCTACCGTTGGGAGCAGCATTACTTTTTCGAGAACTGCGCGGGACGTTATTTCGGCATTCCCCCGGCGGCGATTGATGCCGGGGGCGAACACGCGCGACTGAACGAGATCGCCGAACGGCTCGCTGCACTTCCGCGTGTGCTTGTTCACCGCGATTTCCAATCGCAGAACATCATGATTCTGGACCACACCGCTTGCCTGATCGACTTTCAAGGGATGCGGCCCGGTCTGGGACAATACGACCTCGCCTCGCTGCTGTATGATCCCTACGTCACGCTAACCACCACCGAGCGCGAATCGCTGCTCACCGATGCCGAAGCGCTTTATGCGGAAGCGGACGCGCCGATCAGCGGCGATTTCCGCGAGATTTTCGCCCTTTGCGCCTTGCAGCGGCTCATGCAGGCTCTCGGCGCTTACGGGTTTCTGGGACTGGTGAAAGAGTACCCGCAATTCCTCGCGCACATCCCCCCTGCCTTGGCCTCCCTGCGCGAGGTCGCCGCGCGCATCCCCGGCTTGGACGGCTTCCGACGGCTGCTGGACCGATTGATCGCACCGCAAAAATGACCACGCTTAGGGCTTGATCCCGAACCGGTTCTCCCCTGCAATATCGCGGAATGTCTTGTGAGAATGGCCCCATCCAGACGCCCGCTTCGATGAACGCCGCGAAGGACTCCGCTTCCGCTGTGCCGCAGCCTTCGCCGGGGCTCGCCTGGCTGATTGTCGCGTTCGCCCTTTTGCTCCGGCTGCTTTGGCTGGGGATGAAGCCGCCGCATTTCGATGAGGGGGTGAATGGCTGGTTTATCGATCAAATGACCAAGCAGGGCTATTTTTCCTACGACCCCAGCAATTACCATGGGCCCTTCCATTTCTACGTCCTGTTCCTCGCTCAGACACTCTTCGGGCGCGACATCGTGGTAATGCGGCTGCCGCTGGTGCTCGTCAACGCCGCCACAGTCTGGCTCATCCTGCAATTCAGGCGCTTCATGCCGTGGAGGGCGTGTGTCTTCGCTGCGCTGGCGTTCGCGGTTTCTCCGGGGATGCTCTTTTACTCCCGCTACGCCATTCATGAAGCGTGGCTGGTTTTCGGGATGATTCTTGCGTTCTGGGGCGCGGCAGAACTCTGGACACGCGGGACGGCTCGCGGGCTCTGGGCAGTGGCGATGGGCATCACGCTGATGCTCTTGAACAAAGAGACGCATCTCATTCATTTGAGTGCGTTTGGGCTGACGCTCGCCACGCTGGTCGCGTTGGAATGGCTCCGCATTCCTTCCGCTGCGGATTCCGAGATTCCCGCGCGACCCGTGACGCAACAGTGGCAGCGTAGCGCGCTCTGGGATGCCGTGGCTATCAGTTTGTTGCTCCTCCTCTTTTTCTACTCCGGTGGTTTTCTGGACCCCGCCCCCTGGCAAAAACTGGCCGGAAATTTCTTCGCGGCCTTTGCCGTCTGGACCAAAACTGGCGTGCATGGCACGGACCACGTCAAGGAGTGGTATTACTGGATACAACTATTCCTGCGTTATGAGTGGCCTGTTCTGTTGGGCGTGCTCTGGAGCGGGCGGGCGCTCTGGCCGGGGATGAACCGCTTCACGCGCTTGCTGGCCATCTACGGCGCTGGCACGCTGGTGGCTTACAGTTTGGTGCCTTACAAGACGCCTTGGTGCGTGATCTCGATCTGTTGGCCGTTTTGCTTTCTCTTCGGCGTGGCGGTCGATTCCGGGATGCGTTTCCTGCGGGAAAAACAGGCGTCCGCTGTTGTCGCCTGGCTGCCGGGTCTGCTGGGCGTTGCGCTGCTTGCGGCCTCGCTTGCGGAAGCGGTCAGCCTTAATTATTTTCATCCCACCGAGCCCGGTGAGAAAACGCTTACCCTTCCCGCTCCCCTCGCCCGCTGCATCCCGGTCAAATGGCAGGCTTTTCTGACGCTGCCTTCCTACGTTTACGTGCAGACCCTCAACGATTACTTCAAGCTCACGCGCCCGCTGGAAGCCTTGATCGCCCTGAACCCGGCGGCGCGGCACATGCCGGTGAACATTCTGCTTTCCAGCTACCACCCGCTGCCGTGGGCGCTGGGCGATTTGAGCGCGGTCGGCTATTACGAAAAGGAAGCGCCGCCCGAGATGGATGCTGGGTTCATCCTGGCCGAAGAGGACCGCGTCGCCTCGGTGGAATCGCATCTCAAGGAGCGCTATTTTGTTTTCCCGTTCCAACTTCGCGACGCCATGAGCGGCGGAAAGCTTTATCTAAACGCTGAGTGGTTCGCCCCGGTGTTCCCGCACCGCAAGCCGGACTTTGTGCCGCGCGCTAAAACCGATGCGCCTGCGGAGGTGCCCATTGTTCCAACCATCCCGGTGGTTCCGACTGAGACGCCCGCTGCTCCATGAAGACTGTCATTGCAGGCTTGGTCGGGTTTTGTGTGGCGACCGTGACGGCGCTCCTCGCCGGATTTGCAGGCGGACTGACGAACAACAGTGCGGCGCTGGCGTTTGCGCTGGGAGGGATTGCTGTATTCGCCGCGTGGAGTTCCCTGCGCGATCTGCCGGAGGGCGAACCGGTCCGGGGCTGGGCGGCATGGGGCGCGGTGGTCGCTTTCGCGCTGTTCGCGCTGCGGGCGTTTTGCTGGCTGATATATCCGCAAGGCTGCGACCTCTCTTTTTTTTCGCCGAACAACCTGGGCGATCTCTCGCTGCACCTGAACTACATCCAATACTTCGCCAACGGCGCGCCGTTCTGGCCGCAGAACCCGATCTACGCGGCGGCTTCGCTGCATTATCCGTTTGGCGTCGATCTCTTCAACTCCCTGCTCACACTGGCGAACGTCGATCTCGTGCGCGGGCTCGTGTGGGTGGGACTGCTCGGCGCGCTCGCCACGGGCGTCATGCTCTGGCGTTGGGGTGGCGCGTTCACGCTGGCCGGGTTTCTCTTCAACGGTGGCCTTGCCGGGTTCGCGCTGTTTGCCACGGGGCAGTTCGCCGATTTCCAGGACAAGGTGGATTGGAAATGCATTCCGCTGGCGCTGTTTGTCACACAGCGCGGACTGCTCTACGCGATTCCCGTCGGGCTGGCGCTGCTCTGGAGCTGGCGCGCGCGGCTGCTGCGGAGTGGGCGCGGACTGCCGCTTTGGATCGAGGTGCTGCTGTATTCGACGCTGCCGATCTTCCATCTCCACACGTTTATTTTCCTCTCGCTGCTGCTCGGAGCCTGGCTGCTCGTTCCGGCTTTGCAAGGCGCGCCCGCTCCACGGTGCAAGATTGTCCGGCTCGGGTTGCTCTCTTTCGCGCCCGCCAGCGCGCTCATTTATGCACTCACCGGCGGGTTCCAAAGCGGCGGGATGATCCACTTCACGCGCGCCTGGATGGGTGAGAAGGACGGGGCGCTCCGGTTTTGGGTAGAGAACTTCGGCGCGCTCCCGCTGGTCCTCGCCGCTTTGCTGATTTGGATTTTACGAAGGCGCAAGCGCCCGGAGACGCTGGAACTGATCGCCCTGGTCGTCCCCTCCCTGCTGTTTTTCCTGATCACGTTCCGCGTGATGTTCGCTGCGTGGGACTGGGATAACACCAAGCTCATGCTCTGGGCTTATCTTGCCATGCTTCCAGCGCTCTGGGCCATGCTGCGCGAGGAGGCCCTGTGGGTTCGCTCCGCTGTCTGCGCCGCGCTCTTCTTTTCCGGCGCGGTTTCGATGATCGGCGGGCTCAATGCCAGCCATGCCGGATTTTCGCTGGCCAGCCGGGAGGAACTCACCGGGCTCGCCGCGCCGCTGCGGGAGATTCCCGTCACCGCCACGTTTGCCTGTCTCCCGACCTACAACCATCCCCTGCTCCTGCTCGGGCGCAAAGTCGTGGTCGGATACGACGGCCATTTGATGAGCCACGGCATCCCCTACCAAGCCCGGTATGCCGACCTCGAAAGCCTTCTGCGCGGCGAACAGGGCTGGCAGAAACGCGCAAAACAACTCGGCGTGGACTACCTCTTTTGGGGCGACCGCGAACGGCAGAAATACGGCAATGCAACCCCATGGACCGAAACCGCGCCGCTAATCGCGGAAGGAAGCTGGGGGCGCATCTATGATTTACGAGGATTACGATCTGAGTCTGCAAACGCCCGTGAGAAGACGGAAATCAAGCGGTGATACCGTCTTTCAAAAAACGACGCCCCATTGGAAACGGCCATCGCAGGTAAGCATCCCAAAGGGATGCAAGACAATAGCCGGGGGTGTCGCTTCGCTCAACCCCCGGCTATTCTCTATAAATCCTGCCGGGTTATTAAGTTCCAGCCTCCCCCTACCCCCCTTTTTGCAACCGCTTGAGCCGGCTCGCCAACATCGCTTTAGTGGCCGAATTCATCCGGTCGATAAAGAGGATGCCGTTGAGGTGGTCCACTTCGTGTTGCAGGGCGCGCGCGAGGAAGCCCCGGGCTTCAAACTCAACTTCGCGGCCGTCAATCAAACGCGCCTTGGCTTTTAGGACCACGGAACGCTGAATCTCCGCGCTGATCTCCGGGAAACTGAGGCAACCTTCGGTACCGAATTCTTTCTCCTTGCCCAACTCCAGCTCCGGGTTGAGCAACACCATCGGCATCCAGTCGTCGATTTTGACTTCCTTGCCGTCAATGAGCATGAGGCTCGGACGGTCTTCCACGCCCGCAACATCGACAACGGCCAGTTGCAACGCCTGGCCCACCTGCTGGGCGGCGAGGCCGACGCCGTTGGCGTCGCGCATGGTTTGGATCATCGCTTCGCCGAGCGCGCGAATTTCGTCGGTGATGGTTTCAATGCGCGCTCCCTTGGCTCGAAGCACCGGATTTCCATATTTTACAATTTCCACAAGGCTATTTTCCCTTCTGCACGGTTTCGGTGAACGCCGGCAAGCTACCTGTAACTCCGGCTTCTTTCAAGGCATCCAGCACGCGGACGATGACGCCGAAGGGCGCTTTGGTGTCCGCTTTGAGCGCGAGAGGCCGGCCGGCCTTCCACAACGCCTTGATTTTGCCGGAAAGTTCTTCGAGAGCCACGTCCGCGCCGTCGAGCTTCACCACCCCTTCGGGGTCCACGGTCAGTTCGAGAAGGTTCTGCTGCTCTTGCGGCTGCGGCGCGGCGGTGGAGGATTCCGGCAGCTTGATCGTCACCGCCGATTGCGGCTTCTTGAAGGTCGAGGTGACGATGACGAAGATGAGGAGGATGGCGAAGATGTCGATCAGCGAGACGATGATCACCGCAGGCATCCGCCGTTTGCGTTGATAAAAATTCATGCCTCGGCGGTTTTCTTGATCGTGCGCACGATGGTGGGCTTCGGCTCCCGACGGTTTTTGCGCGAGTAGCACTTGGCCAGCAGTTCACCCACGATGGATTCCATCTGGACGCTCAGCGTCTCGATTTTCTTGGAAAAATAGGAGTAGGCGATGAGGCTCGGGATGGCGATGGAGAGCCCGGCGATGGTGGTGTTGAGCGCCTCGGAGATGCCTTTGGCGATGCCGCGCGGGTCGGTAATCGTCTCGCTGGCTCCCATGTTACCGAACACCGCGACCAACCCGGAGACGGCCCCAAGCAGCCCGAGCAGCGGGGCGATGCCGACGATGACTTCCAGCACGACCAGCCCGGCTTCCATGCGGATCACTTCATGCCGGGCGCGGGTTTGGACGGCTTCCATGTTCTCGGAGCGCGGCCATTCGAGATGTTGCACGGCCACGGCGGTGATGCGGGCCAGCGCAGAGGGATCAGTCCGCACCGTCTGCCCCAGGCGCTCCAGGGCGACGCCAGTTTCGCCCGGTTGCAGCGCTTCGATCCGATTCCAAAGCCACGACGGGATGACGGTTTCGCGCCGGAGCGCCCAGCCCCGCAGGATCATGGTGGCGACGGAGACGAAGGAGCAAAGCAAAAGCAGATACATGAAGAATCCGCCGTGGACGATGAATTGGGTGATGGAAAAGGCGAGGATCATGGGGGTCAATAGATGGTAAAGGTATACACGATTCGGATGCGTCCGCCAGGTACTTGCGCCAGGCGCTCGGGAGGAATGGGGGGGATGATCGCTTCTTTCACCGCGCGTTCTGCGAAAACCGCATTCAACTCGCTGGCGTTATTGGAAAGCACCTCCACCTCAGAGACGCGCCCCATGGAATCGACGGCGAATTTGATCCGCACTTCGCCCACGGCCAGGGAATCCCTTTCTTTTTTGCGGAAGTTATCAAAGCGGGCACCGATGGCGTTGCCGACGGCTTTGCTGTAGCTGCCCAGCGCGTCAATGCCGATCTCCGCGCCGGGCGATGGCGCGGGCTTGGCCGCCGATTCCAAAGCCAGCGCGCCGGGGTCCGGCGTGGAATCCGGGCTGGGGCTGGGCTGCGGGGTGGATTCCGCAGGCTGGTTGGGCGTGGCACTAGAGTCATGCGCGGCAATCGCCATCGGATTTTCCGGGGCGTGATCCGCTTTTTTCAGATTTTCAGGGTCAAGTTGCGTATGGATAGCGTCGGGATTTCCAGACGTCGGGATTTCTTCGGAAGCCGGGACGGCTTGGGCAGACTCCGGTTCGGAAACGGGCGCAGGTGCAGCCTGAAGCGCCACTTCCAACGACGACGGCTCCACCCGCTCCTTGGGTTGGTGGATCGGCGCACCCTCAGACCAAAGCGCCAGCAACGTGAATAAAGTCACGTGAACAAGCGCGGAAAGCGCGGAAGCAACGGTTATTTTACCAAAATCGCTCATCTGGGAGGACCAAGGATGTTACGGGTGCAACGGCTTCAAGGCAAATGCGTTTTCAGATTCCCCACTTTGTGGCAAATACGAGAGGCAAAGTGGCATCTCCTTCCCTATTTTCATCCCGTATGCACTTGACCCCGCAAGCCACGGCGAATTTACTGCTCCCCGCGATTTAACCCCGTATGCTTTTCAACAGCTTCGCCTTCGTCCTCCTGGTGCTGATCACCTTTTGTTTGTTTTACGCGCCTCGATTGCGGGCGCTTCAAACCTATCTTTTGATCGCGGCGAGTCTGGCTTTCTACGCTTACGGGCAGCCGATGTTGGTGTTTCTGCTGCTGTTTTCGATCCTCATCAACGCCACCAGCAGTTATTTCATCCTCAACCGCTCATCGCTCGCCATCAAAAGGCTCTGGGCGATCCTGGGGGTTGGCATGAACCTCGCCGTCCTGCTCTTCTATAAATACGGTCCCCTCGCCGCTGTGACGTTCGGGATGAACACGAAGGACGAAGGCTCGCTCGGCCACTTCCTCTTCACGCTACCTCTGCCCATCGGCATCTCGTTCTTCACGTTTCAAGGGATCAGCCTGGTGGTGGATGTCTTTCGACAGAAAGAGGACGGCCCACAAACCATCCGGCATCAGAGCGTCTGGCATCACTTCGTGGACACCGCGCTGTTCAAGGGGTTTTTCCCGCAGTTGATCGCAGGCCCGATCATGAAGGCCCACGACTTCTATCCGCAGATCAAGCCGAAGTATTTCCGCGAGATCCGTTGGGACGCGGCGTTTCAAGCCCTCGTGAGCGGCTATTTTCTGAAAATGGTCGTGGCCGACAATCTCAAGGATCTGACGTATTGGATCGCCTATCCCTATTTTCTGCACTTATCAACGTTCACGCTGTTGACGATGCTGTTCGGCTTCTCGATGCAGATTTTCGCAGATTTTGCTGGGTATTCCCTCATTGCCATCGGCACCGCGCGGCTCTTCGGCTACGAGCTGATGCAGAATTTCAATTTTCCCTACATCTCGCAATCGCTCTCGGAATTCTGGCAGCGCTGGCACATCTCGCTGTCGAGTTGGTTGCGCGATTACCTCTACATTCCGCTGGGCGGAAATCGGAAGGGCAACCTGCGCACTTACCTCAATCTCATGATCGTGATGACGCTGGGGGGGCTCTGGCATGGAGCCGCGTGGAGTTACGCCGTCTGGGGCGTCTATCATGGCTGCGGTCTGGCGGTGGAGCGTTTCTTTCGGCCAAAGAAGAAAACCGCGCAACCGGAACGCTTTTCGATCCTGCGCATGCTGCTGGTGTTCTCCTTCGTGACCCTCGGCTGGCTGCTTTTCAAGCTGCCGAATTTCACCCATGTGATCGCGTTCGTGCAGGCGTGCTTTGCCAATGTCAGCCAGGTCAGCGACACGCGGCTCATTGCTTTCATCCTGTTCTACTCGGCACCGGTGATCGGCTACCACCTCGCGCATCTCCGCAAGCAACGCCTTGGCGAGGCCATTCCTGCGCATTGGGCACCGTTCGCCTATGGCACCTGCCTGTTTGCGCTGCTGGTAAATAGCGGCTCGCCGGGAGCCTTCATCTACTTCCAATTCTGACCCGCATGATCATACGTTCCATCCTTTTCGCGGGCGTCCTCTTTCTGCTCTACAATTTGGTGCTGCTCGCGCCGCCTCTGCGCGAACGCTTCATCACGCAAAGCCAGTGGCAGGATAACATGGCCAAGGCGCAGGAATACCCGCTGGCGAAGCCATCCAAACAAGGCGTGATCGTGGGCTCCTCGCTCGCCGAGCGGCTTTCCACGACCTCGTTGCAAACAGATTTCTATAACTTGTCGATGTCAGGCGAAGGCCCGTTCACCGGACTGGAAATCATCCGCCGCAACGCCATTCGCCCCGGCGTGGTCTTGATCGAAACCAACCTGCTGCTACGCGAAGAAAATACGGATGTCCTCGGCAGCGCATTTTGCCCGGTGATTTCCCAACTACGGCCAGTTGCGCCGGGATTGCTGGAACGCTACCACCCCGCGAATTTCATTGCGGGAAAAGTTGGGGAAAAACTCGTGCATTGGAGCCTGGATGCGACGCAGTGGCTCTGCCCCAAGCCGAAACCAAAAGCCACGGAGGATGCAGAATCCGTTTTCGAAAAGGTATTGGCCATCCACAAAGCCGAGTATGAAATCCTGCCAAAGCCCGGTCAGATTGAACAACAGATCAAAAAGCTGAAAGCGTTCGTGGCCGATCTCGAAGCGCGCGGAACCCGCTGCGTTTTTGTGGAAATGCCCATCGACAACTCGCTAACCGAACTGCCTCAACCAGCGGCGGTCCGGAACAGCCTGCGTGAAGCGTTTCCCCAAACAAAATACCTGTGGGTGAACCCGGATGGACATCACAGGTATGCCACCGTGGACGGCGTGCATCTGCCCGGCTCCGAAGCGGACGCTTACGCGGAACGCATCCGCACCGAACTCGGACAGCACGGCTTGCTCAAGTAACACGACAAGTGCCTGAATCGGGATTAGAAAGCCGATGAAAACCATCTACTTTAATCAAGACAACCATCACTTCTACGGTTTCCATCCGGCGGAGGACATGACCGCGGAAGGCGTTGACAGGCTTGTGGACTTTTATGCGCAGGGAACCCAATTGGCGGGGTTGCTGTTCTGTGTGAATGTCCAGCGGGCATTATTTCCGAGCAAAGTATGGGAGAGGTTTTGGGATGGCTATGATCCTGAAAAAGGGGAGAACCAGCTGATCTTGCTCATCCGATCACCCTCCTCAACCTCATATCCGGCGTGTCGTAGTCGATCCGGGAATAGGGCGTCTCATTGAGTTCCTGTTCTAGGCTTTCCCAGTCGATGATCCCAACGTGGTTCACATCGTAATAAACGCTGTCCTGAATCAAGACCTTCGCCTCATCCATGGTACCGATGAGACTCCGGTTGGATCGAGGGAGGATGATGACCGATTGGTTGCTCGCATCAAATGGTAGGCCGTATCTGCCTAAAAAATCTGCCACCCGCGCAAGCATCAGAGGCAAGAACACTTCAAAGGTTTTGATGCCCTTTAGCGGAATGATGATCGTCGAGAGGGATGCGTCGTTCATCACCAACGCGTAGGCACCCCCTTTCGTCACTTTGAAATAATCGATGCTCCAAGAATCCAACGATGCATGATGTGGCAAGCGCCGGTTCGGACCCGACACTTTGCACTTCATGTGCTCAGTGAATGCTTTGGATGCGTGGAGGATCATGGCAGGTGCTGGCTCTGACGATAATCATGCCCACTTGATGATGTCCATCTTGACGTAGGTTGACAAAAATCTTTTACCATTCTGAAAATGGAACCAGGACTCCACGAGAAAGGGCTGACAGAACCCCCTGTCAGCCCTCAGTATTGCCTATGAAATAAAGCCTAGAACGAGAAACTCACCCCAAGCTTTGCAATGGGCCAGAATTTTCCATCGGCAGCATAGCTCTTCACTTTCGCCCGCTCTTTTTTTATACTCTCGTTAATCTGCGCATCCAGCGGTGTGGAGATGCCTCCACTGCGGTTCAAATCCACCTTCGGGTTACCTGTGTAAACAACGCCGATCTCACCCGTAAACGCCCATTGGTGAGCTGTGTCAAAATAGAAGAGGTTCCCTCCAATTGACAGGAATGGGTCTACGGGTTGTTGTTTGACCTGTAAATTGAGGGTGCCAACTTCGGCGGAAGAGTAATTTGCGCCGTCGATCTTGATGCTACCGGAGTGTCTGCTCGCAGTCGCCGTGAGTTTGTTCTGGTTGAACAAGGCTCCAACAGTGATGCGGAAGGACCGATCTTGCCATGGATAAATATCCACTCCGATATTCTCGGACAGGAGTCGCATTTTGCCATCGTAATCCGTGCCCTTGATCGTTTGGTTTCGAGTATAATCAAAGCCGTCTGCCCCCGCTCTGATGCCAAAGTGGTCAGAAAACTTCCAACTGACTGAACCGCCCAAGCCAGTCGTCCCGGCTTCCGCGCCAATGGAAACACCAAGATTTGAATTATCTGAAGCAGGAGTGATGACTGTCTTGTCGGTTACACCGGCATGAACCGTTGCTGCCATAGCCAAGGTGACAGCGATGGAATTGATGAGTTTTTTCATTTTATGGTTTTTGGTTGGTTGTTGGTATTTCCAGATAAGAATTAATTGTCACATTAATGGTGCCTGCTGTGCCCTCCGCCGCCGCCGTGAAAACCACCATGGGATCCACCATGTCCAAATCCATTCCCATAGAAGTGGTGTCCACCCGTGATGAAAATATCACCGCTGATATACGGCCCGTAGTCTCCATAATACGGCCCCGTATAAGGCCCCTCATACCCGTTGTCATAATATGGCGCGACGCAGCCCTCCATGAGCAACGCTGCGATGGCAATTCCCACCAGTGCCATTATTCGTGTCATTTTCATGTTTTGCTGAAGCCAATTCCCTTCGGCTAAATGCAACACCGAACTATTGGGCGGCGATGTGAAATCTGCTTTCATTTTCAAGTTCCTTTTTGCGCTCCGGAGTAAGTTCCTTAAACAAGACACGGATGGTGTAACCGCCCACCAGATTCCCCTTGTCCACATAGGCCCAATCCGAAATTTCATTTGGATTCACTGAAACAAGGGCTCCCATTTTCAGTCCTGTGATCTTGATCGGACGGTTGTCCACCGTGCCATGGAAACGGTTGCCACTGAAAGTTACGTCGGAAAGCCAGATGTGCTCCCTTTCAGTTCCCTTTACAAAGGTTTTCTTAACCTCAAAATCGTGCTGCGTTGAAGATGGATGCTGAAGTGCAGCTATGAACGCGCTCACTGTTTTTCGGGCTGTGTGGACGGCATTACGCATCGCCAAGTCGTGATCCTTGATGCGGAAACATTCTGGACTCTTACCGTGTCGGATTGACGCCCGTGCGACAGGATGATCCATCCGATGTGTTGCACATCCTCCTGCCGCCAAAAGAGGCACGATAATAAGCAGCTTCAGTTTTGCAGCGTTCATTTCCAGTAAGCATGGACAGGAAACTAGACAGGCACTATGGGGTGTTCACCCCACTATCAATCGCAGGATTTTCCCCAACCGATTCAAAAACTAGCCAATGAAGAATTCGAGTAGGGATACACCCCATATCCTTCACACGCTGCTCATCCTATTATTGCCATCCAACCTAATTACAAAAACTTAACGAAAATGAATGAACCCGGCCAAAGTCCAAGTCCATCAGAGGAACAAATTGCAATATGCGCTTACTTGATATGGGAAAATGAGGGATGTCCTGAGAAATTGGATAAAGTTCATTGGCATCAAGCTGAGACGCAAATGATCGCTTCCCAGGCTCACGATGAATGGACGTCCGGTCATCAGTTTCGTTAAATTGGAAAGCAATGCGATTGTTATGAATATTTTTAAAACATTCACGCTGAAATGGTGGCAAGGCAGCCTTTTCAAATACTCCATGATTTCGTTGGGGATCATCATCGGAGCCACCTGGCCGGAGATATTCAACCCATTGCGGGACGTATTCCTGGCGACATTCATCCTGCCAGCGATCTACGTTTCCTGGGTTTGGTGGAAACAGTGATTTGATCGTTAATATCCAATTTTTTGAAATGGCCACTGACGATACAGATTCCGGAATGAAGATTTATCTCCGGGAAATCAGCCAGGTTGCATTGCTTACACCGGCTCAGGAAATCGAATTGGCCGCCCGCATCAAAATAGGAGATGAAGAGGCTCGCAGCCTGATGATACGAGCCAACCTGCGATTGGTCGTCAAGATCGCTCACGATTACATCAATTACGGAATGCCACTGCTCGATCTCGTTTCAGAAGGAAATATAGGCCTGATGAAGGCTGTGGAACGCTTTAACCCAGCAAAAGGTGGCAAACTGAGTACGTATTCTGCATTTTGGATCAAGCAATCAATCAAACGTGCGCTTGCAAACCAGAGCAAGACAATCCGTCTGCCCGTTCATTTGATCGATAAAATATCCAAAATCCGAAGGGTGTCGCTTCGGATGAGCGAGGATCTCGGACGCGATCCAACAGCAGACGAAGTAGCCGAAGAAGTGGGTCTTTCCAGCAGCAATGTCTCCAAATTGAAGACAGCCGCGATAGCCCCGTCTTCGCTGGACGCCCCGATCAGTGACGACGATTCGACAACTGTTGGGGATCTCGTAGGAGATGACGCTGCATTGTCGCCGTTTGAGTTACTGCGAGATAAAGATATGCGCCTTGAATTAGACGACCTCTTGACTGTGCTCAACGACCGCGAAAAGAAAATCATTTTTTCCCAGTTTGGCCTCGATGGAAGCAGAGTGCGCACACTGGAGGAAGTGGGGAAGAAATTCGGCATCACGCGCGAACGCATCCGTCAGCTCCAGAATACTGCGGTGTTAAAACTGCGTCGGAAACTGGAAAAAAGCGACCGCCTAACTGTCGATCCATTACGACAACTCGGCTGCATTTGAAAGATTCGGCACCTTACATATTCATGCGACCGTGAATGGGGGCGGAACCACGGATTCTTTACCTTGGCCAAACAGAAGTTCAATCTCGGGTTCTGCGACTGGTGAGGCAGAGAATATGGTGACATGCCCAATCGAAGCGCGTAGGATTATTGAAGCAATACAATGAACTACTGTGAAAAGTTTCGTGTTAAATCAGGCGACAAGGTCAACTTGGCCAAGATCGATCCCGGCTTTACTGCCGAGCACAAGGGTAGGAAATCGGCAGAAACCGCAGTTCAAAAAATCAACCTAAAGCTGCGAGATTTGCAGTTCCTTCTGTATGCAGAGGGAAAGCGCTCGCTTTTGATCTGCCTGCAAGCAATGGACGCAGCAGGCAAGGACGGAACAATCAATCACGTCTTGGGTGTGATGAATCCGCAGGGCACTTCGGTTCACGGGTTCAAAGTTCCATCTGCTGAGGAAGCCGCGCATGATTTTTTATGGCGCATCCACCAACATGCGCCAGCACATGGACAGGTCGCCATTTTCAATCGATCCCATTACGAAGATGTGCTTGTCGCGCGTGTGCATAATCTCGTCTCCAAGGAGGTGTGGTCCAAGCGTTATGAGGCGATCAACAGCTTCGAGAAAAACCTTGTCGCCAATAAAACGCACATCATCAAAATTTTCCTCCACATTGATGAAGAAGAACAGCTCCGGCGCTTTAAACAGCGACTCGACGATCCCAGCCGCCATTGGAAAATCAGCGAGAGCGACTACTCGGAACGGGAACTCTGGCCGGAATACACCAAGGCTTATAACGAGGCGTTAAGCAAAACCAGCACCCATAATGCACCATGGTATGTCATTCCTTCCAACCATAAGTGGTTTCGCAACCTTGCTGTTTCCAAGATTGTAGCTGAAACCATGGAATCCATGGGAATGGAATTTCCACAGCCGTCAGTAGACATCGGAGCTATCAGGAAAAAATACCATCAAGCTGAGGAGGAGAGCTTGAACAACCTTGCGCGATAGCTAGAAACTCCACGTGCCGACAGATTCCTAGAAACGAGCTTTTTGAGGCTTTCCGATTCGCACAAATTGCAGATTGCAGCGCGAACAGAGGGTGCCGGGTATTATCGGGGTGCTTTCCGTTCCGAAGACGGATCAGCCCGAGCAAGAGCCAGTAATCGCGGCCCCATCCAGCATCCTTTCAAATTGAGAGGCCATAATGCAGGCGTTAATGATCTGGAAAGAATCCGACTATATCGACCCGATACCAGAGGAAATAAACCCATTTGAGTCAAGTTTACGGACCAACTACCCATTTCCTGCCGATACTGCCCCTGCAGAGCCGCAGAAATCCCTTTCCGAGGTTGCCGCGTCCTTGAGTAGCTCCGGGTGTTCAAACCTTCTGCATGCTCTTCTGCGCCGCCACGATGGATTGACCATTTCCCATGTCGAACAAGTCTTCGACCGTTGCCAGCAATGCCGCGAGCAACCAATCCCTGAGGGCTTCGATCCCGCATACTGGGCACGTCGTTCAAATACCCCAGAAACCTCCCTTTCCAACTTCCGGAAGCTGTTCAAGGAAACATTCAAGGAAAAGGACGGGTGGAGCAATTCCCATACTCAGAATATCGGGATTGCCATGTTCCCCGAGGAATCGGAAAATGAAGGACTTAGTATTCTCGAACCAAGTAAAATGAACTTTGAGGGATTGGTTGAATCACAATTGCGGGTTGTTCACATGCAAATTAAGAACAGGAACAGGCCGGTTTTCGACATCTTGATGGACACACAAAACTATTTTCATGCTTGGTTCAGGATAGTTGTTACCAAGGAGCCCGATACCGAGATCATTGAGAAATTTCAGCACATTGCTCAGAAAGAAATTCAGGACAGTGAACTCAGGGAATATCTCGTGGACAATGGATTTGACCTCAGCAGAATCACAAAGCGTCCAAAGCGCTCACGAACGAAGTGCATTCAAGATCCAGATGAAAAAACTGATGCTGGAGAAAAACCAACCGCGAGATTTAATCAAGGAGTCGCATGCGAACGGAAGGAAAGCGAATCAGATTCATACGGTGTAATCTCGTATAATCCCTTCGCATCTCTTGTTTTTTCGGACCCCAGCCACGTGCCAATCGAGAAGCCTGCAGCTGTGCAAAAAATCACGATTCAAAAATCACCTACAGAACGGATGCGAAGCAAAGAAGAAGCGATGCACTTCCTATCGGATAAGGTGGATGTGTGCAACCCCGTAGAAAAATATTTGCCTGAGTTTAAAAGCCAGATGTTCGTGACGGAAAAGGATGCGGAGCATATGTTGCTCAAGAAGCCGTCTCATCCCATTACCGTGAAGGAGATTCTCTCCCACACGAGCGGACTTCCTTTCAAGACGCCTGTGGAAGAACCGAAACTCGACATCCTGCCATTGCATTCCGCTGTGCGCAGTTACGCCATGTCGCCGTTGTTCTCCCAACCGGGCACCCGATACGAATATTCAAATGCGGGAACCAATACCGCTGGACGTATCATCGAAGTCGTATCCGGAATGTCTTATGGGGAGTTCATGCACACGCGCGTATTCGACCCGCTCGGCATGAGTGACACAACCTTTGTGCCAACTGATGCACAGACAGCACGCCTCGCTAAGGTCTATAAACCGGGACCTGAAAACACAGGTCTCGTTGAAAGCGTGATCTCGCAAGTGACTTATCCGCTTACCAATCCCCTGCGGCAGCCATTCCCAGCCGGTGGTCTGTTTTCAAGCGGACATGACCTTGTGCGTTTCTGCCAGATGATTTTGAACGGAGGGGAACTCGACGGGAAACGCTATCTCTCGACAGCTTCGGTGCAGGAAATGATCCGCAAACAAACGGCTGATATGGTCACAAAGGAATACGGATATGGATGGGAAACGGCCGATGGCAGATTTGGGCATGGTGGAGCGCTGGCAACTAAAATGACCATTGATCCCAAACGCGGGCTCATCATGGTGTTCCTGCTTCAGCATGAAGGATTTCCTGGTGAGGGAGGGCAAGCACAGGAAACATTTATACGGGCTGCCGTGGAGTGGAGTGACTCACAAGTCCTATAGATTCTGCCCCTTCCGTATCCTCAAGAGCGTGCAGCATCCTGGAGCTACTTCATCTTTGACCTCAGCTTAATCCTTTCACCGGCAACCATAAAACTGCCATTTCCAAGATGATGAATCGTCTTCGGATTTTTCACTGATGGGTCGATCCATGCTTTGACGACTTCAAGGACAAAGAAGCAATAGCTGTTCACCAACTTGGTATCGACCACGCGGCATTCGAGATTTGCAAAGCACTCCTTAATGAGTGGAGCGCCAACTTGCGAAGCAGGCACTGGCGTGAGACCAAACTTCTCGAACTTGCTCATCTTTGCACCATGCGTATTGCCACAATCCACAACCTTTTCAGCGATCTCCACGGTTGGGATGTTGATGACGCATTCCTTGGTCGCTTTCAACAGGGCAAAGGAATGGTTGCGATTGCTGATGACACACACCACCAGCGGCGGTTCAAACTCAAGCATGGTGTGCCAGGACATGGCCATGATGTCAGGGTGCCCATTGCAGGCAGTCGTGACCAGAACCACTGGCCCAGGTTCAAGCAGGCCATAAACCTTAGCCAGAGGAAAGGATTTCCGAGCCTTGTTCATGCCTTAGTTTTGTTGATGATGCGCAGGATGTCCAGCGCCTCCCACATCCATAGATGATATCGACACGCGCGCAAACTCTATCCCCTCCGGTTTTACTCGCCAAGAAGCATCCACGGGGCTAATCACGAAATATGGCCAAAACAGAAAAACCCACTACACGCAAACCGAACGCTGCCTTGATGAAACCAGTGCAATCGGATGAAAAACTTGCCGCAATCGTTGGATCGACCCCGTTGCCGCGTAGCAAAATGACCAAGAATCTCTGGGATTACATCAAAAATAACAAGCTCCAGGACACCACAAAGAAGACACTCATCAATGCGGATGCGCCATTGAAGGCCGTATTCAACGGCAAGAGACAGGTCACCATGTTTGAAATGACCAAGCTCGTCTCCGGCCACATCAAGAAGTAAGAGACGACCCAATAGGAACGCTTCAATCCTCAAAGATTTATGAACAAACGAGAGATTATAAAAACATTGTTGGCTGGAGATATTCCTGAGCGTGTCGGATTGAACGAACACTTCTGGCCACACATTGTTGAAAATGCATGGCAGGAACAGGGTATCGCCCCGGACACGGATTTTATTAACCGTTTCAACTTAGATATCCGCAGCATCTCTTGGTTCAACGCGCCTGGACCACGAAAGGATCTAGTTAGCGTCGTGGAAGAATCAGAGGAATGGGTGATCAATCGAGATGGCTGGGGAGCCACCATCAAGACATGGAAGCACAAGGCCGGAACCCCGGAACATGTGGGAAACATGATCACTTCCCCCGATATCTGGAATCGAGATTTTCGCGAAGCTTTTGTGGCCCTTGATGTCCGCGACCATGTGGATGTCCAATCCCTGAAGGAACGATACGCACAGGCCATGGCTGGCGATGAATTCATAACCTACTCCTGTCTCTTTGTCTTTGAGGAACTGCGGAAGATCCTTGGCGACGTAACCATGCTCGAATCCCTGCTGTTGGAGCCCGAGTGGATTCAAGATTTTTGCACCTTATTTACGCGCAAATACATGGATTATTTTGAGCTGCTGTTCCGTGAAGTGGGATTGCCCGATGGGCTCCATGTCTACGAGGATCTTGGTTACACAGCGGCCCCTTTCGCCTCCCCGTCCTGTCATCGCGAATTGATCTTCCCCCACCACAAGAAACTCTTCGGCCTGTTCAAAGACTACAACCTACCGATCATCCTGCACACCTGTGGCGAATTTCGTCCGCATATCGAGTGCATCATCGAGGCCGGAGCGGATTGCATCCAGGCCATGGAAGCCAAGACTGGCATGAATGTGGTGAAGATGGCTGAACAGTATAAGGATAAACTTTGCTTTATGGGCAACATTGATATTCGGGCGCTGGAAAGCGGCAACCGTTATCGAATCAAGGAGGAATGCCTCGGCAAACTCAACGGCATGAAAACCCTGCGTGCCCCCTACATCTACATGTCCGACCACTCCATCCCGCCCAGCGTAACGGTATCCGATTACGAATATATGCTAGAGCTGTTCTGGAAAAACTGTCGATACTAGACGGGTCAAAAAGAGCGGACTAAGATCAATATATCATGGGACTCAGTGCGAATGAAACGACAGAAACAGACGACGGATATTTGCAATGAACATCTGCGCACCGCGTATCCTGAGCAGTTGGTTCTGGTCAAGGATTTCATTCAGGAGATCGAGGGCGTGCGTAAAGAGCACGATTCCTGTTCTCGACCACGAGATCGACGTGATCTGGAATTTTGCGCGCTAAACAAATGATAATGAGCGCGCTTCCGAACAACTTAATCAAAAAAGGCGAGACACAACAGGAGCGTCTAGCTTACGTGAATGGATTGCGTGCCATGGCGTTACGAGCGGATCATCGCGGACTTCCTGGATTCTCTGGGGTCTCGGGCGGAGATTGACTTGGGTCACATCGCGCCCAAAGACATTGAGGGCTTCCGCGATAAAGAATCGGCAGCCGGCAAGACCGCATCCAGTGTTAATGCAGCCATCAAAGCTCTGCAGGTTCCTTTCAATGTGACCCGGCGCCAGGCGATCATTTCCACCAATCCCGCAGAAGCCGTTCGCCTTCTCCCTTCGGATGGTGAAGAACGTATGCCTTTCACGACCGACCAACTCGACTCGCTCATGAAGACCGCTGACGTTGAGTGGAAAGGTAGCCGCGACCGTGCAGAGCGGAGGTGTGCTGGATACGAATGGGATCAGCGACACGGTCGCGAGCCTGACCATGAACACTGGCAGCGTGATCAGTTCCAGCGGAACAGGCATGATTAACTCCTTGGGGGCAGTCACCGTGAATGGCACCGGTAACTTGATAGGGGTGGGGGCGGTGAGCCTGAGTAGAGGAGCGGCCTTGAATCCCGGCACCACTACAGGCACGGACACCCTGACCACAGGCAATTTCACCTCGTATAGCGGGGCGGTTGGGTTTGCGCGATGTCGGCCACGTGTGCTGCCGTGCCGGTGACGCTATGAACTAGCCCCGAGTGGGCGTCCACGCCGATGTGCGCTTTCATTCCAAAATGCCACTGATTGCCTTTCTTTGCCTGGTGTATTTCTGGTGCGCGCTCCTTCTTTGCGTTCTTGGTCGAGGAGGCCGCAGCGATGATCGTGGCGTACACAATGGTGTTATGAGCCACCATCAGAGCATTAAGCGTCCTCCTTCGCGCGAAACCAATCTCAAAAAAAACACCGCGGAACTTCCCATCTCCATCGTGGTTTAATAACCTACATCCTTCCCCAATGAAAACCCTCACGCATTCCTATCTCCTCCTCTGCCTTCTTTTCCTCTCCGCCCTCACCCCCCGGTCGGCGTTCTCGGCCACCAGCCTTGTCCACAATGGCGACCGCTGGGTTTGCCTGGGCGACAGCATCACCGCCGAAAACATCTACCCGCGTATCCTGGGCCGCGTCTTCGCCCACTACCACCCGGAAGCGACGTTGACGGTTGTCAACAGCGGCATGGCGGGGGACACCGCGAGCGACGATCCTAAAAAATTGGCCGACCGCGTGCTTAAACACCAACCCACCATCGTCAGCGTCATGTATGGGATGAACGAGTCGATAAACCTATGGCATGCCGGAGCGCCCAAGGAGCCGGTGCAGGAGAAATACCGGAAAAACCTCACTTACATCGCCCACACGCTTAAAGAGCAGGGCGTGACAGTGCTCCTGATGTCGCCCACGTTCACCGATCCCACCTGCGGCTGGACCTTTTTTAACCTCGACGGTACAGTCCCATTCCTGCGCGAGTGCGCCGCGATCATGCGCGATGTCGCGGAAAAAGAGGGAGCGATCTACATCCCCGTGCAGGAGGAATTGGAGGCGTTTCAGCAAACCCTCCCCCCGGGCGTCATCCTGCGCTCGGATGGCGTGCATGTCTCCGCGCTGGGGCAATACCAGATGGCCCGCTCCATCTGGGAGCGCGCCCATTTCGCCGATTCACTCGGCGACGGCCCGCGCGTCATTCGCCCCCCCGCGCCGACGCCGGACGCCACGCTTGCCCTGACCTCCCGGTTTCTCGATCCCGCCGCCACCGGCTCGAATGGCGCGCTGAATTTAACTATCCGCGCGTCCAAACCCGCCACCGTCACTGTCACTTGGAGTCTGGGCGATCTCCACAAGCAGGAAACCGTGAAGCTCAACGCCGGGGAGAACGCATGGACGCCCGCCATCCCTGCCGATCATCTTCCCACTCGTAATGGTCAGAACGCCGATTTGCTGGTCGATCTCCGCAACGGCGACGCGCAACGCCTCTACATCATCGACCTCTGCCGCACGCAGGTGCTCCACTTTGACAAGGACGGCGTCGCCAAGGGCGTCGTGGAGAGCGAGAAGGAACGGCCGGAAGGCAAGCGCATCGCCAACTGGGAAGTGCGGCGCGTTGGCAAGGGACTGCTCTTCTCCGGGGAAGTCTTTACTCCGCAAATCCTCAACACCAACTCCGTGTGGCCCTTCGGGCGCGAAGGCTTCAACCTCATGTTCGACTTCCGTCCCGCCGCGCAATTCGCCGACATCGGCGTGGACCGCGAAGTCCACCAGACGCTCCTCAACGTCTATGAGCAACCGTTCTTCAGCGTCGGTCTGCGCGCATGGTCAGGTGCGAATATAGGATATGCTGCAGTAGCATCTGGTGCAAAAACATCCACCGGATTCACCACGCAGCTTTTCATCAACGAAAACTTCGGCCTGCACAATCCCGTCGCCCTCGATACGCGCGATTTCGTCGGCCTGCTCGTCGGTGTCAACGATTACGAAACCAACCCGGCTAATCCCAAAAACAACATATTCCGAGGTGGCTGCAACCAGCTCAACGATTACGGCGTGAGCCACTACGCCAACAACCTCCTGGTGCTCGACCTGAAAAACAAGCTCCCCGGCGAGGCCGTGATCAACATCCACCTCTACCCGGCGGCGCGCTAAGAAACGCTCCAGCCTGCATGGATGTTGTTTCAGTGCGTTTTTGCTGCCAAACCCCGCACAGAGGACGACATATTAGCCTTGATTACGAGGCAGAAAGTTCCTTTACATCTCCAAGTGATCGGGGCCCCGGAAACTGGTCCGGATTGAGTGGGAGGTTCTAACCTGAAAGGATAGGAACCAACGATGAAACAGAAGAGACACACGACAGAGGAAATAATACGGATATTGAGGGAAGCCGATAAGGGCAGGGAAGCAGGTCACTCCTGGCAACATCGCCTACTACACCATCCTGCACATGAAGTCGGGTAGAAGGAGCACATCCAGTGAAAGAACGGATGTCATGTCTCCCGGTGGGCAACTGGATGGCAAGAGCTGTGTACTGTCCATTGAAATGGAAGTGGGCTTCGATGAGGAGATCAATGAGCCGGTGAGGCTGGGTGAATTCCTCTCCTGCTCTCAAGACGACCCATCCATGACAGCAGGAAGAAACATGGATTGGGAAGATTTTGTCGATACCCACGATGAGCGCTACCGGCCCATTCTCCGGGACATTGGTGAAGGACGCACCGTGAAGGACACGGCTAAGACCTGCGGAGCCGGATATTCCCGCATCTACCAGCTCAAGCAAAAGCTGGCAAAGGAAGTGAGGGAATACATGGGTGAGGAAGCCATTGCTGATGCTGTTCATGTACCGCAATGGAGAGGAAATATCCGGGCAGACTTCGAAAAGGCCGCTTGTCAGGCAGACAGACGGAAGAATTAACCACATCAACCGCTAGAGAGGCCAGTTCACGTGGCCGTGGGCTGGCTTCTCTGCATCAACAAGGAAAGGAGGGACACCATGCCAGACATCTGGAAAGTCGTTGCCACGTGTGCAGCAGCTGTTGCTGCGGTCATTGAGCACGTCTTTGACGAAAACGGCAAATAAGCCGCCACAAAAGCCAATCAGCCTGATGCCTCTTTTCCGAGAGACCAGACTGATTGCGCTTCAACCCCTAAACCAAGAAAGGAGCCCCCCATGAAAACAGTCAAAGAATTCAAATCCGCTTGCGTCGCCCCAAGCAAGGTTAAGAATGCCACCACACCTCCATTTTCGCCTCCAACAACTCAATACGAGCCCCCGGCAACATCGATTCCTGTTCATGCTAAAGCGACTTCATCAGAAAAAGCCAAACAAGGCCGGTAGCAACACCCAGCTCAAACCGATGAACAATGTCTTGGTGGTGATTAACGAAAATGGCGATCGATACATCCACGAACCCATCCGCAATTTTGCTATTGCGGAGGAGGGAACTGCTGCTATTCCTTCACCCGCCCCACAGCAGATAAAACAACAGTCTGACATTCCTAGTCTTGATACGACGGCCACCTTGCACTAGAAGAGTGCGCCACTGCCGGTCCTCAACTCACGTTTAAGGCTCCAATCCGATTCTCGGCTGTCGAGGATTCAATTAACAAACAGTAATGAAAATCCTAACAGCCATCTATTGTTTCTTCAAAAGACCTAGAAACACCAAATCCGACCACAAGTGGCGGGATGGTTATGAAGCCTTCGCAATGGGGATGGACTTCTATGGCAAGGGGCAACTTCAAGAGGCGCTGGGTTGTTTTGACGCCGCCATTAGCCAAGGCGTTAAGAGCGCAAACGTATATGGTTCTCGGGGTTTGTGCCTTCAATCCCTCGAATACGACCTCGACGCGATTGACGACTTAACAAAGGCCATCGAACTCGATCCCAGTGACAGCAATTTTTACTTTATACGTTCGATCTCGAAGGGTTCTCTCGGCGACCTGCACGGACGTATTGCCGATCTTCAAGAAGCTATTCAACTTTCTAGCATTGATAACGCCGCCACCCGATCCCACAACGCTTTTGCCAAGGAAAAGGGATACAAGGAAGGAATTGTCGGCAAATATAGGATAGACTTGGTATGCGCCAAACTTGATCTTACGCGGGAAGCGGATGATGAACGTCGGCAGAACAGCCCTCTTGCCCATCTTGGCCCCGATCTCGTGAGTCGCCGCCGTGTCAAAGCGCGTCGGAGACCCCCCCCGCCGGAAATAAATCGTGCAATTGGCGAACAGGAAGCAAGCATTGCAGCGTTCAAATTTGCTTGCCCGCATTGCGGTCAGCGTATTTCCACGACAACAGAATACATCGGCGTCCACTCAGCTTGCCCAACATGCTCTCAGTCATTCGATGTTCCTTCACCGGAAACGATCAGCGGAGCGAATACATTGGTTGCTGTTCCGACACTCGAGATCGACGTATCCAACTTGAGGAATCGCTGATTTAATTCAGAAAACGTTCTGCGCCTCCTGATCAAACCGAGCCTTTCCCGTCATCGAAAGAATCGAGCGGATGGTGTCACACCTCTGACGCTCGTCAGCAAAACGAAATCAAGGGGTTGATTGAAAAATCAACTGCAACATGGTCGGCATCACCATTGAGCAAGTCGAAACAGCGGCCTACGCGCTATTCGACAATCGTTTCATCGAACCCTAACCCGCGCTCCATTCGGAGGGCATCAAAAGAAAGGACACATCATGGTAAATTTACTACAACCACAACCTGTCAGCCTCAGTCACAAAGGACACCGTTACTTTGGACTGATGGAAATCCAAGGACGCGCCACCGATTTGGTTCATGCTGAGGTTGCCGGTGAGTTGCGGCGCAAAGGTGTAACTGCCAGTGTGGTTAAAGTTCACCGTGCCTGTGCCTTGACCGCTGGTCAGCGCCACAGCGGCATTGAAAGCTCCGGCTGTCGAACCCGTGCCAATGTTCAAAGTGCCGTTCGAGCCCCCATTGTTGCCGATGATGAATGTGCCACTCGTGCTCAATGTGCCACCACTGAGGTTCGAAATGTCGACGAAAAGCTCCTGCAACGGATGAAACAGGGCGTGCGAATTGAAAAAATGATGAATCAAGATTGAAAACTTAGAAACGTTCAGAAAATGCCGATCAACAACCCACGACGACCATGAGCAAGAAATCAAATGGGAAATCCCAGGTCCAATGATTTTCCAGTTGAATTCCGCGCGCCGGAATTCAGGATGATCGGCTTTCTTCCCATGACACCCGCCGTTTCCGAAACTTCCAATTCCTCGCGCCTCGTTCCGGCGATCCTGCTGGCTTGTGTCACTTTGTTAATCTACCTCGTTCTTCCCTGCGTCCTGGAAAAAATCGGCTCTTCGGAGCCGGCTCATCTCCACGAGCTGATTCCATGGGTGAAACCGGTCACGAGGGAACTCCTGAACGCCCGCCAAGATCAGTCGGACGATTTCCGCACGGCCGCGCAGTTCTTTTCCTGCTGCGCGGGATTGTTTGCCGCTTATATTCTCATGCTCCGCCTGGCGAAGCGGGATCGGTCTTCCCGGATGCAATCCCTTGTTTTCTTCTCGGGTGCGGCCTTTCTCGCAATGAATCTGCTGTCGCCCCTTCTGCTCTCGACGGATGTTTTCTCTTACGCGCTTTACGGGCGCGTTGTTTCGTTTTACGGCGGGGATGCCTATACCGAGTTGAATCCCCCCGGCAGTTCGTCCGATCCGTTTCTTCTGTTGGTCGGGCAAGATTACATCAATTCGATGTACGGACCGCTCTGGACCTTGATTTCCGCCGGCTTCACACGAATCGGGGGTGTCCAGATCGGGTTGACGGTTCTCCTTTTTCGAGGGCTTGCAGCGGCGGCGGTCATTGCCGGAGCCGGATTGATTTTGAAAATTCTGCGCAGAATTTCGCCAGAGCGGGCCACCCAGGGATTGGTGCTTTTCATGTGGAACCCGCTCGTGATCATCGAGTCGGGTTTGAGCGGACACAACGATGCGACGATGGCCGCTTTATTGCTGCTCGGGGTTTGGCTGCACTTGAAGGGACGCAATACCGGTACGGTTGTTGCGTTCACGCTTTCGGCCATGGTGAAATTTGTCACAGGTCCGCTGGCTCTGCTCTACCTGTTCATGGTTTTGCGTCAGATTTCGGACTGGCGTGCGCGCGCCCGGTTTGCGTTCCGGAGTGCGATTTGCGCGGGCGTGGTGATAGTGGCCGTCAGTTTCATGGCGAATGTGAAGACAGGGGTTCCTGCCGCGCGTTTTGCCGGATCCGCGAAATTTTACACGAATAATTTCCACGAGTTGATTTTCAAGGGGGTAAGGCGATGGCTAGGGGAGGATGCCGAAGCGGTTCATGTCCCGATTGATTTTCAAAGCTGGTGGATTGCAATGGCCCAAACCGGCGAACTTCGCGCCGTTCCCGATGCCAAGGGACGTTCGGTGGCGCATCTTGAAAAGAACCGGAAACTGCTGGTGATCGCGCCGAAAGTCAACGACTGGGTTCGTGTTTTCGATCCTGTTTCACGCCAGAGGGGGTATGTGTCCAACGACTTGATGGAAGAGATCGACAACGATTCCGGCGGTCTGGATGATGACCCCCTCATTGCGCAGCTTGAGGCTTCTCCGACGGACTGGCCGACCGTGCAGAGGGCGAACCTCTTGATTCGCAGGGTCTGCTGGGCGTTGTTTGCCTTGTTCGGGTTGCTTGCCGCATGGCGGACGACAAATTTCGACCGGTTTCTTGCTTGGTCCGCCGCCGTCATGCTTGCGACCTATTTTTTGATCATGACCCAATTCTGGCCTTGGTATGTCATCTGGGCACTTGCACTGGGGGCGCTCAAGCCGGCGTTACGGCCGGCAAAACTCGCGATGCTTTTGTCCGCCGGATTGCTCACGCTCTATGTGACCCTTGACTATGCCTTCTGTGAAGACGACTGGTTATATGTTTACCGGTCGATTCCCGCAGTGGTGCTGCCGGTGGTGATTTTTTTGATATGCATTTTAATAACACTAATCCAAAAGCTGTATTTTTTCAAAAGCTTAGGCAAGAAAAAGGAGATGATGCCGCGGCCGGCTCATACGTATTTTTAATTTGGAACAGGGGCGCAAAGCAACTTTCCAACCCCAAAGTTTTTTGGAGAATTGTCGTCATAAATACCTCCTTTGTAAAAGTTTTGAGCCCGCACACCTATGGGGAGTGTGGGTTCAGAGGAAGGACAAGATCAAAAAATGGTTCAATATCGAATGTTATGCTGCCAGCCTAGTATTGATTGGCATCCTTGGCTTCCTGACATGCAGCCATACATGGATGAGGTTATCAATTGTTGGTGCCATGATAACTTTCAAGAAGTAATTTTAGGTTCTTCTGAATTTGATGAATATAACTTTATTTATGATCGATCAACGTCAAAAAACCAAGCCTGAACGTTTTCTTTGTGTTATTCCGGCATATAACGAACGAGCCAACATCAGTCCCATTTTGGACGATCTTGTATTGGTCAGTCCGGTACTGGACATCTTGGTAGTGGACGACGACTCTCCTGATGGAACAGGTAATCTTGTCAAACAAAACCCGCAATTTGGCCAACGCATATTTCTTCTTTCGCGTCCACGAAAAAGCGGGTTCGCAGGCGCATGCAAAGATGGTTATCGGTGGGGTTTGGCCCAAGACTATGCCGCTTGCGGAACAATGGATGCAGACCGTTCCCACGATCCGAAAGATGTCCTTTTGCTGATCCATGCCGTTCAACAAGGGGCGCAAATGGCGGTTGGTTCTCGATATTGCGGAGGGATTCGTATCATCAACTGGCCAATGAGACGCCTCCTGCTGAGTTGGTTTGCAGGGGTCTACACCCGGGCTCTATGCCGCATCCCGATGACCGATCCCACGAGCGGACTCAAGATGATCTCCAAAACAATTCTGAAAAACATTGATTGGAAGCTTTGCTCTGCCGAAGGCTATGGCTTTCAGATCGAACTTCATTTTTTCGCATTGCGTAATGGCGCAAAACTTCAGGAAGTGCCGATTGTGTTTACCGAACGCCAAGAAGGCGTATCCAAAATGTCAAAGCGGATCGTGATCGAAGCCACGCTCACAGTCCTTGCCCTCGCGTTCTATCGACTCTTCCACTCAGCAAAATACAGTGCAGTCGTTGAAAACCTGAAGAAGCAAAGTTGACAATAGTAGTTAAATATAAACGGCTCTTCGTGAATTAGCGTGGTTGAAGATCGAGCTTTCCGAGGAAGAAGAGGATGCGGATGCGATAGTTCTCAAAGTTGCGGAAGCCGCGTGCG